>ERZ780140.39-NODE-39-length-48180-cov-2.12499_pt1 | contig 48180 bp, 40 predicted proteins | sample MGYA00511475_ERZ780140 | MGnify/ENA primary metagenome ERZ780140 (study PRJEB29588, sample SAMEA2151034) | human gut metagenome | biome: human gut; feature: human-associated habitat; material: faeces | place: Denmark | collected 2008/2010 ...
TTGAAAGCCGTTTCCAGCCTGTTATGGTTGACGAGCCGACAGTTGAGGACACTATCTCTATACTCCGTGGTCTGAAAGAAAGATACGAAGTATTCCACGGCGTAAAAATTCAGGATCAGGCGCTTATTGCGGCGGCTGTTCTTTCAAACAGATATATCACAGACAGATTTCTCCCTGATAAGGCTATCGACCTTGTGGACGAAGCCTGCGCACTCATCAGAACGGAAATGGACTCAATGCCTACAGAGCTTGATGAGATAAGACGTAAGATACTCCAGCACGAGATAGAGGAAACTGTCCTTAAAAAGGAAACTGATAAGCTTGCAGTTGAACATCTCCATGAGGTGCAGAAAGAGCTTTCAGAAATGCGTGAGCAGTTCAATGAAATGAAAGCTAAATGGGAGAATGAGAAGTCTGCTATCTCTAAGGTGCAGAAGCTCCGTGAGGATATCGAGCAATGCTCAAAGGATATCGAGAGAGCAGAGCGTGAATATGACCTTAACAAGCTTGCAGAGCTGAAATACGGCAGAATGGCTGACTTGCAGAAGCAGCTTGCCGAGGAAGAAGAAAAGGCAGAGAAGTCAAAGACAAAGAACACTCTGCTAAGAGATAAGGTAACAGAGGAAGAGATCGCAAGGATAATCTGCCGCTGGACAGGTATCCCTGTTGCAAAGCTTATGGAGGGCGAGCGTGAGAAGCTTCTCCACCTGCCTGATATCCTCCACGAGAGAGTTATCGGTCAGGACGAAGCCGTTGAGCGTGTGTCTGAGGCTATCATGAGATCTCGTGCCGGTATCGCAAATCCAAATCAGCCGATAGGTTCGTTCCTTTTCCTCGGTCCTACTGGCGTTGGTAAAACAGAGCTTGCAAAAACTCTTGCACAGGCTTTGTTTGACGACGAGAACAATATCGTTCGTATAGATATGTCGGAGTACATGGAGAAATTCAGCGTAAGCCGTCTTATCGGAGCGCCTCCGGGATATGTAGGCTATGAGGAGGGCGGTCAGCTCACCGAGGCTGTAAGAAGAAAGCCTTATTCAGTAGTTCTTCTTGACGAGATCGAAAAGGCTCACCCTGACGTTTTCAATATCCTTTTGCAGGTGCTTGACGACGGACGTATCACAGACTCACAGGGCAGAACGGTTGACTTCAAGAACACTATCATAATCCTCACTTCAAACCTTGGTTCTCCTTATATCCTTGAGGGCATCACACCTGAGGGCGAGATATCTCAGGAAGCAAGGGACAAGGTGGACGCTCTGCTGAAACAGCAGTTCAGACCTGAGTTTCTTAACAGACTTGACGATATAATCTACTACAAGCCTCTTATGAAGACGGAGATATACAAGATCGTTGACCTTATGCTTGCAGAGCTTGGCAAGCGTCTTGAAGACAAGAGGCTCAGCATAGAGGTAACAGACGCCGCTAAGGAAGCTATCGTAAATCAGGGCTACGACCAGAACTTCGGTGCAAGACCTCTCAAGAGGTTTATCCAAAGACGTATCGAAACTCTTATCGCAAAGAAGATCATTGCAGACGAGCTTGAGCCTGATTCTATCTTGCAGGTAGATTATGACAAGGACTTCGTTGTGAACGTTATTTATAATACTGTTACAGAAGAGTGATAGTATTATGCCGAAGGGCAGCTCCGGGAGGGGCTGCCCTTTTTTGTGGGAAAAGAAGGTTTTAATTTATTTTAGGTTAATAATAAAAGAATTATCTTGTTAATGTTTTGGTAAGATATACTGTTTGTAAACAAAAAAGAACAGTTTATTTTGTGAATTATTCTAGGCTATTTTGCTTGCAAATGAGGCACATATATGCTAAAATATTAATATCGTGAAATATGTGATCTGATAAGGGGAATTAATATTTATGAAAGCAAATTTTTCTGATACGAATGATTTTGTTCAGAGCATGAACAGAGGAAAGCGCAAAAAGAAGATAGCGTTGCTGGTGCTGTGTATAGTGCTTGCATTCCTTGTGGCTGCCTGTGTTGTCGTGGGCCTGAAAATAAGGGAAAATAACCGTATCGCCATGGCGAAATCGGTCATAACAAAGCTTGATATAAGCACTACCTTCAAGGAGTCGGAGTTTTCTGACGATCAGGACTGGGACGGTGACGGCATAAAGAATGCCGATGAGGTACGTCATGGCACTAACCTTCAAAGCGAGGATACTGACAATGACGGAATAAGCGACGGCGATGAGACAAAGCTAGGCACGAACCCTATTGAAGCCGATACTGACGGCGACGGTCTTCTTGACGGCTATGAGCTTATGGCAGGCACAAATCCGAGAGAGTCAAAGTCTGACGGAAAGACCAATGACGCTGAAAGAGAGCTTACAGTGGAAAAAAATGCAGGGGACTGCCGCCTTGAAATAAAGGGCGACGCAAACGCTGCCAGTGCGACCCTCGTTGAACTTGACCTCTTTGGTATCTCTTCAAATGCAAGTATCGTCACAAAGGCTTATGACGCTTATTCTGACTATAAGTTCAACTCGGCAAAGATAACTTTCGATATCGACTCTGCAAAGCTGAGTAAAATGGGATATTCATTTGATGACCTTACAGTGCTGAGATTTGATTCACGCTCGACCCTTTACACAAAGGTGGATTCAAAGGCAGACAAGAGCAAAAAGACAGTTTCTGCTTCTCTTACAGAGCTTGGCACTTATGTGGTAGGCGTTGAGAAAACTGTAAACGATGAAGCCACAACAAGGATCTGCTTCCTCGTTGATAACTCCGGCTCTATGTATCCAAAGGAGCAGTGTGTAACTTCTTCTGAGAATGATGTTGACTTCAAGCGTCTTGAATTTGCAAAGAATCTTATCGACAAGTTTGAGAGCCACTATCAGGTCGGCATTTGCAAGTTCACAGGAAGCTACAAAAAGATGGTAGACTTCACTGATGATAAGACGAAGCTTACGGAAGCTCTTGATAAGATAAAGTCTGAGAAAGAGATATTTAACGGCACTCACAGCCAGACGGCTCTTAAAAAGTGCATGGACGAGTTCAAGGCAACTTCCGGTGGAAAATACAGAAATATCATCGTGATGCTCACAGACGGCGAGTCTGACGAGTTTAATCCTGCAAGCGTTTCAAGCCTTGCAAATACTGCAAAGGATAAGGACATAATCGTTCTCACTGTTGGTCTTGGCAGAGATGTTGACAGAGATTGGCTTCAGGAGCTTGCTTATTCCACAGGCGGAAAGTATTACTCAGCTTCTGACGCAAACGCCCTCAATGACGTTTACAAGCAGATAGTTACTACACTGAACTATGATATCGTTACATACACGAACGCTGATGATAATGTAAGAGGTTATTCACTTTACAACACAGGCTTTGACCCAAAGGTGAACGGCTTCTCATTCAAGAATTTCAGAACAACAACTACCGCAAGTGTTGACTTCGGCATGGCTGTTATGGCAAGAGATTGGTATCTCGGAAATGTAAAAACTTCTCTTGGAGATATCACTCCGTCAGATAAGAGCGACATAAAGGTGAATGCCGCAGGCTATGACATAAGCGGAACAGACTTTGGTAAACAGTATGACGAAAGAGTGCCGCTTAGCAAGATAACCTCAGACCTTTTTGCGGGCACATATTCAGACGTTACAAAGTATCTCGACTATTCCTGCACAGGGGATATTCTCACCCTTAATGATGACTATAAGTATGACAGCAAGAACAAGGGCTGGGTAAAGAACGTTACGAAAATATCAGGCGGCAATCTCCGCTGGAAAAAGGTAGAACTGCTTGATATGGATATAGCAAACGGCATTGGCAAAATAAAGGGTGGCTATTCCTCAAATGACGCAGAGTTCGCAAAGGCACTCTACAGACTTAACGCCCTCCAGTGGGACGATTCTTCGTCAGAGTATAACCTTAACAACGACAGTAAGGGCTTTGAAAAGCTTGAAGACCAGCTCAGCCTTGGCATACCAGTTGTTACAACTATAGACGATACTCATACAGTGAACGCTATCGGACTTATTCAGGATTCTGATTGCCACAGAAAATATATCCTTCAGATATATGACAACAACTATCCTGGGGAAACAAAACAGCTTTATATCCAGAAGCTTCCGAAGTGCAAGCTCAAGATAGACAGCAATGGCAAGGCGACAGTTGTTGGTACAACGTTCGAGTATTCCGCAACATATGAGGGCAAGCAGGTCGGCATAGAATTTTCTGACGTGACAGCTCATTAATAAGAACAAAAAACGGAACGGCTTTGACCGCTCCGTTTTTTTTGTTTAGATAGTTTGTCAGGATTATTTGATATAGTATACCCAATTGTCTTTTCTCTTGAGGCACTCAGGATATTCACCCTCAGTGTAGCCGAGTGCACAGTGACCGATGCCCTCGTATTCGCCCTCGATGCCAAGGCTGCGGAGTATCTCCTTGCCTTCTTCGGACTCAAATTCTTCCTTTGCACGATGTATCCAGCAGCTTCCAACGCCCTCGTTGTGAGCGGCAAGCATAAGATTGCCCATTACAAGACTTCCGTCATAAATGTAAGTCGGGCAGGATTTGTCAGCTAGTACAATAAGAATAACAGGCGCACCATAGAACGGATCGAAGCCCTCATCCCAGCCGCCTATCTTTCTGTTCATCTCAGAAATTTTGTCGCGCATTTCCTTGTTGGTGACAGCAATTATAATAGGTGACTGCAAGTTTCTTCCTGTGGCGGAATAAGTTCCTGCTATTATGATGCGGTCGAGAACGTCCTGAGGTATCATGTCAGGCTTGTATTTTCGTACACTTCTTCTGGTTTTCATAAGTTCGAGCAGATCTTTCATAAAACAGCCTCCTTTGTAGGTTTGATAGTTGATTGCTTATAATTTGATTTTAGCACAGTTTGTGGAGAATGTCAACGGCTGTTTAAGTGAGGAACGAAGTTAAGTGAGGAGCGGTTTAAGTGAGGAGTGAGGAGTGAGGAGTGAGGAATGACAGCGTCGCTCCCCTACATGGTTTGAAAAATGCAAAAATAGTATGGTGGATAACGCAGGCTTTGCAAACAAGAAGCAGGCGACCAGCGGTCACCTCTACAAAAAATTTATCGCCGACAGGCGATGCCATAATTCCTCATTCCTCACTCCTCATTCTACAAACGCCGCTTTCTTCATAAAAAATCTCTTGCAATTTAAGCGATACTGTGCTATACTAACAAGGTATGTTTAAAAATGCAATGAAATATGGAGGAATAATTTTGGGTAAGCTTGAAGATGAGATCAAACGCCGCCGTACTTTTGCGATAATTTCCCACCCTGACGCAGGTAAAACAACTCTTACGGAAAAATTTCTGCTCTATGGTGGTGCGATAGCACAGGCAGGTGCTGTAAAAGGTAAAAAGAACTCCCGCCATGCTGTTTCAGACTGGATGGAAATAGAAAAACAAAGAGGTATCTCTGTTACTTCTTCTGTTATGCAGTTTCAGTATAAAAATTATTGTATAAATATCCTGGATACTCCTGGACATCAGGACTTCTCTGAGGATACCTACCGTACTCTTATGGCTGCAGACTCAGCCGTAATGGTAATAGACGCTTCAAAGGGTGTGGAAAATCAGACCAGAAAGCTTTTCAAGGTCTGCGTTATGCGCCATATCCCTATATTTACTTTCGTAAATAAAATGGATCGTGAGTCCAGAAATCCTTTCGATCTTATGGAGCAGATAGAGTCTGAGCTTGGTATCCAGACCTATCCTGTGAACTGGCCTATCGGCTCAGGCAAAGAGTTTAAAGGCGTTTATGACAGAGATAAAAAGCATATAATCTCTTTTGAGGCGAGCGGTGGACAGCATCAGGTGGCAGCTACAGAAGTCGACCTCTCCGACCCGTCACTTGACAGCCTTATCGGCGAGGATCTTCACTCAACTCTCTGCGATGATATCGAGCTTCTCGATGGCGCAAGCTATGAGTTCGATATCGAAAAGGTGAGAAAAGGTGAGCTTTCGCCTGTGTTCTTTGGCTCTGCTCTTACAAACTTCGGTGTCGAGCCGTTTTTGGAAAACTTCCTAGAAATGACAACTTCTCCTACTCCGAGAAATTCTTCTGCCGGTATCATAGATCCGTTCGACCCTGAGTTCTCGGCTTTCGTATTCAAGATACAAGCTAATATGAACAAGGCTCACCGTGACCGTATCACTTTCCTGCGTATCTGCTCAGGCAAGTTCGATAAGGATATGGAAGTTCTCCATGTTCAGGGCAATAAAAAGCTCAGACTTTCTCAGCCTCAGCAGATAATGGCTCAGGAAAGAGAGATAATCGACGAAGCCTATGCAGGAGATATAATCGGTGTGTTTGACCCGGGTATCTTCGCTATCGGTGATACGATTTGCTCGCCAAAGAAAAAGTTCGAGTTCGAGTCTATCCCGACCTTTGCACCTGAGCATTTTATGAGAGTCCGTCAGAAGGATACCCTCAAAAGAAAGCAGTTCGTAAAGGGTACAACACAGATCGCACAAGAGGGTGCGATACAGATATTCCATGAGCCTGACAGCGGTATGGAAGAAGTTATCGTGGGCGTTGTGGGCGTTCTTCAGCTTGAAGTTTTTGAATACAGAATGAAAAATGAGTACAACGTTGACCTCTTCAAAGAGGGTCTGCCTTATTCTTATATCCGCTGGATAGATAACAAGGATATCGACCCTAAGACATTGAAGCTTTCAAGTGACACAAAGCTTGTCAAGGACTTCCGTGACAACTATCTGCTTCTTTTCACAAGCGAGTGGAATATCCGCTGGGCACTTGAAAGAAACGAGGGTCTTGAGCTTTCAGAATTTAACAGAGGCGACCTGCAATAATACAATATTGCTAAATACCCTTTCCTAAAAAGTGATAAACTGACCAAAGTGTGTGCTTTGGTCAGTTTTTTTCTTGACTTTTTATTTGATATATGTTATATATTAAGTAGGTATATGTATGAAATATTAAATAGGTATATGTATGAAAACTATTTTGTGGGGTGATATGTATGATAAAAAAGATAAGTGCGGCGGCAATTGCGGTCATTATGTCAGCGAGCATGATGTTCACTACAGCTTCGGCAGACGCTTCCTATGTTCTTGATAAGGACGCAGGAGAAGACTTCGTCAATTTCATAGACGGCAAGCTGCCTGATATTTTAAAGAGTATGGACAGTGTTGCAGACGGCGATAAAACCTACTTCGACTATGGCTCATGGTTCATGGATCTGGATTATGACGGTGTGCCTGAGTTTATAATAGGCGGCGAAATGGCTGACGGCGACAGATATTATTCTATTCTTACCAAGGACGGTAAGGAGATAAAGATAGATGACACTGTTGCAGACGGACAGTATTTTCCGGGATTTATGGGCTTTGATTATATGCCTTACAGAGATCTTTATACAGGGGAGGTATCATATTTTTCAAGTAACGATAAGATAAAAACTATGACCTTTGACCCTGAAAAAGGCGTTACTGAAAAGGAGCTTTGCTCGGAAGAATACGATTTGGAAACTGACAGCACTGTTTACAAAACAGACGGCAAAGAGGTCAGCGAGAGCGAGTATTATAACTATAAGTCCACCCTCAGCAGATTTATCCCTCTTGAAGTGGAAAATACAGAGCTGACATCAGATGAAACTGCAACGGCTGACGCTGATAAGCTTCTGGAAATGTATAACGAGTATAACTGCGTTGTCATGACGGCGGAGAACAAAAAGGACGATATGACAAGCGTAATAGTCGAGTTGAACGATCTTCTTAAAGAGATGATGGTTGACGTTCCTTCTGAAATTGCTGATGATGTTGATTGGAGCTATAACAGTTGGTTTGAGGATTTAAACTTTGACGGCGTTCCTGACTTTGTTATCGGCGGTATTGCAGATCTCTTAGATGAAGGTACTGCTTTAAGGCTTTATGACGTTATCGGTATGGGCAATGCAGGCTTTTTGGCGGATACCAATGTGTCGAACGACCATGGTGACGGTGAGAACGGCTTCGGCTTCAAGCCTTATGTAAACAAGCAGACTGGCGAAAAAACATACCTCTCAGAGGATAGATATGTAGAGGACGGCAAGGAGCATTACGCAGTGAGAAAGCTTTTTGGCTGTCTTGGTGAATGTCTCACCGCTGATATCTGCACCGCAGAATATGACAGCAAAAAAGGCGTGACTTCATACACTATCGAGGGAAAGAAAGCCACATCAGAGGAGTTTCAGGCGTATCTTGCAAAGCTTAACAGCGACTATGATGAGCTTTCTGTAACAATAAGCACCATGGGCGAAAACAAAGTCCCTAATAATGAAGGCACCCTTGCAGAGTCATATGACGATTATAAGCTTGGGGACGTTGTGGGCGGAGCAAGCTTTACATATGAAGAAAAGAAGAACACTTCAAATGATATTTCTAACCCTGACAAAACAGCAGGCTCTCAGGCTTCAAAGAATTATAATACCGATTCGTCAACAAATCCGTCAACAGGTGCGGCGGGCGTTACAGCCGCAATAATAGCCGCTGGAGCAGGTTTGGCGATATGTGCAAAACGTAAAAAGAAATAGTCTTTTCAGCCTGATATATGCAGAGGTGAACAGCGTTCACCCGTATATTGGCATATTATCTGTGTGCTGAATATTTTATCACCGTACCCTCTCGTGGTGCGGTGATTTTTTTGCATAAGCCGTCCTTTGTCCGCATAACTTGTACAAAGGACAAAAACTAGGAGGGCGGATATATGTTCAGAAGATTGCAGAATATTTTGTGCTGTGTGGTGATAGCAGGCTTTGCGGCAGTGTGCTGGTATGGCAAAAACAACGGTGAAGCCGTCATGACAGGTGGGGCGGTGAAAACGACCATGGATAAGCCTGTGGTGGTCATCGACCCAGGTCACGGTGGTATGGACGGAGGCTGTGTATCCGTTGACGGCACGCCTGAAAAGGGGATAAACCTTGCGGTGGCGGAAAGCCTCCGTGACGGTCTGAAGCTTCTCGGCTATGATGTCGTTTGCACCCGTGAAAGCGATATCTCTATCTATGACAAAGGCACAGAGGGGCTTGGGGAGCAGAAAAAGTCCGATATGAAAAACCGCCTTGCCATATTCTCGAAATATTCCGAGGGCATATCAGTTTCCATACACCAAAATCAGTTTACCGACAGCCGCTACAGCGGTGCGCAGATGTTCTATTCTAAAGACAATGCCGAGGGTGAAAAGCTTGCGGGAGTGATGCAAAAGCAGTTCGTTTCCCTTTTACAGCCTGACAATACCAGAGAAACTAAGCCGGTAGGCGACGAGCTTTATCTACTTAATAATACCAAAAATCCTGCGGTTATGATAGAGTGCGGTTTTCTTTCAAACCCTGAGGAGGCTCAGAAATTGGAGAATGAGGACTATCAGCGTCAGGTGGCGTTTACAGTGCTGACAGGTATCAGCGAATACAGGCTAATGCAGAAATAGTCCATTGGTGCGGCGGCAGTGAGAAAACACTGTCCGTCGTTTTTTGTTTGTAAAACGTCACATAAATTGCTTGACTTTTAAAAGGGGATATTGTATAATATAATAGTGTATTTATAGCATAGTATATTTTTTAACTTTTTCCTGTCGTAAATTCTGGCAGGAGAATAAATAAAGGTGGATTGAAACATGGGATTATTTGATAAAATATTCGGCAACTATTCTAAAAAAGAGCTTGCCAAGATCGAGCCTATAAAGAATAAGGTACTCGAGCTTGAAAGTAAGTATGCCGATATGTCTGACGAGGAGCTGGGCGGACAGACTGCCATTCTGAGGGGCAAGCTGGACGAGCTTTCAACTCTTGATGACGTTCTTCCTGACGCTCTTGCGGTTTGCCGTGAAGCTGCGTTCAGAGTGCTTGGCAAAAAGCCTTATCCTGTTCAGATAATCGGTGCTATCGTTCTTCATCAGGGACGTATCGCCGAAATGAAAACAGGTGAAGGTAAAACTCTCGTTGCTTGTCTGGCGGCTTATGCTAACTCCCTTACAGGAAATGGCGTTCACGTTGTAACAGTAAATGACTATCTTGCTAAGTTCCAGTCTGAGGAAATGGGCAAGGTGTTCCACTTCCTGAACACTTCTATCGGCGTTGTGCTTACGGGCATGAACAAGGAGCAGAAGAGGGAAGCTTATAACGCCGATATTACATATGGTACAAATAACGAGTTCGGATTTGATTACCTCCGTGACAACATGGTCATCTATAAGAAAGATAAGGTTCAGAGAGAGCACGCTTTCGCTATCGTGGACGAGGTGGACTCTATCCTCATAGACGAAGCAAGAACTCCGCTTATCATTTCAGGTCAGGGCGACAAGTCAACAAAGCTTTATTCACTTGCCGACAGATTTGCAAAGACCCTGAAGCCTGTTACAGTTGTTGAAATGGACGATAAGGCAGATAACGACCTTCTTGACGGCGACTATATCATCGACGAAAAGGCTAAGACCGCAACTCTTACAAAGAGCGGTGTTAAGAAAGCAGAAAAGGCGTTCAACGTTATAAACCTTATGGACGCTGACAATATGACCCTCGCACACCATATCAATCAGGCTATCAAGGCAAACGGCGTTATGAAAAAGGATATCGACTACGTTGTTAAGGACGGAGAAGTTCTTATCGTAGACGAGTTCACAGGCCGTATCATGCAGGGCAGACGTTTCAATGACGGTCTGCATCAGGCTATCGAAGCAAAAGAGGGCGTTGAGATAGCAAGAGAGTCAAAGACTATCGCTACTATCACATATCAGAACTACTTCCGTCTTTATGGCAAGCTGTCAGGTATGACAGGTACTGCACTTACTGAGGAGGACGAGTTCAGAGAGATCTATAAGCTCGACGTTATCGAGATACCGACAAATAAGCCTGTTATCAGAATTGACCACCCAGACGTTGTTTTTAAAACAGAAAAGGGCAAGTTCAATGCTGTTATCGAGCAGGTGATAGAGTGCCATAAAAAGGGACAGCCTGTCCTCGTTGGTACTGTTTCCGTTGAGAAGTCAGAGTATCTTTCAAGACTGCTGAAAAATAAGGGCATCAAGCATGAAGTGCTTAACGCCAAGCACCATGACCGTGAGGCTATGATAGTTGCACAGGCAGGTAAATACGGTGCTGTTACTATCGCTACTAACATGGCAGGACGTGGTACTGATATCATGCTCGGCGGTAATGCTGAGTATAAGTCCCTTGCAGACCTCCAGAAAAGGGGCTATTCTGAGGAAGTGGCTGTCGAGGCAGCAGGCTTCTCAAATACTCAGGACGAGGAAGTTCTGGCTGCAAGAGCAGAGTATAAGAAACTCTATGCAAAGTATTCAGAAGAGGTAAAGGAGCTTGCAGAAAAGGTTAGAGAAGCATCGGTACAGAAAGACACGAGTCAAGACGTATCGACAATCAGCTGAGAGGACGTTCAGGACGTCAGGGCGACCCGGGCGAAAGCACATTCTTCCTCTCACTTGAAGACGACCTTATGAGAATTTTCGGCGGCGAGAGGATAACAGCTATGATGGATACTCTCAAAGTTGACGAGAATACTCCAATACAGTCAAAAATGCTCACAGGTGTTATCGAGTCCTCACAGAAGAAGATTGAGGGCAGAAACTTCAACATCAGAAAGAACGTCCTTAACTACGACGACGTTATGAACACACAGCGTGAGATAATCTATAAGCAAAGACAGCAGGTGCTTGACGGAGAGGATCTCCATGAAAATATCCTCGGCATGATAAAGGAGTTTGTTGAGGATTCTGTAAATATGTATATCACTGACGAGGACGTTCAGGATAACTGGAACCTGCAGGGTCTTAAGGACAGACTTATGGGCATAATCACAGTTGAGGACGACTTCAACTATACCCCACAGGAGCTTGACGAGATAACAAAGAAGGATATCGTTGACCTCCTTGAAGACAGAGCTTTGAAGATATACGCAAAGCGTGAGGAAGACCTTGGTCAGGAACTTCTCCATGAGATAGAGAGAGTTGTTTTGCTTAAAGTTGTGGATACAAAGTGGATGGCACATATCGACGATATGGACGAGCTGAAAAAGGGTATCGGTCTGCGTTCATACGGTCAGAAGAACCCAGTAGTCGAGTATCGTATGGAAGGTATGGATATGTTCGACGATATGGTAGCTTCTATCCGTGAGGACACTGTAAGAATGTTGTTCACCATTCAGGTAAGGAAGAACAGCGCCGCTCCAAAGAGAGAGGACGTTCTCAAGCCGGGCGAGCATCATAACATGACCGTAAGAAAGGCTAAGAAGCCGGGCAGAAATGATCTTTGCCCATGCGGAAGCGGCAAGAAGTATAAGAACTGCTGTGGTGCTGGAAACGGTGTACAGGCTGACGAAGCCGAGCAGGCAGAGAATAGCTCTGACAGCTCTGAGAAATAAAAACAATATGCAGGACGGTGAAAACAGCCGTCCTGTTTTGGATATAAGAATAATAGGAGTGTAGTGAAATGTCAACAGCATTTAAAAGCGCAGATATACTTCTGCCTAAGAACGCCGATATGTCAAAGTGGGCAGTAGTTGCCTGCGACCAGTATACCTCTGAGCCTGAGTATTGGGCTGACGTGGAAAAGATAACAGAGGGTGCAAAAAGCGCACTTAACCTTATCCTGCCTGAGGTCTATCTGGAGGACGATAACGTTGATGAAAGAATAGCCGACATACATAAGAATATGGACAGCTATATCAGCGAGGGCGTTTTTGAAGAGTATAAGGACGCTATGATATACGTTGAAAGAACACAGTCTGACGGAAAGGTCAGAGCGGGCATTGTTGGCGCTATCGACCTTGAAGAGTATGACTACCGCAAAGGCTCGAAGTCTGCCGTAAGAGCAACAGAAGCCACAGTTGTGGAGAGAATACCGCCTAGAATAAAGGTAAGACGTGGCGCACCTGTTGAGCTGCCGCATATCATGATACTCGTTGACGATACAGAAAAAAGCGTTGTTGAGCCGCTTGAAGCCCACAAGGGAGAAATGAAAAAGCTCTATGACTTTGACCTTATGAAAAAGGGTGGTCATATCGCAGGCTATCTTATTGAAAAGCCTATGCAGGAAAAGATAATAGCCGCACTTGAAAAGCTTGGTGATATCGACGCTTTCAATACAAAGTATGGTCTTAAGGAAACTTCACCGCTCGTTTACGCTATGGGTGACGGCAACCATTCTCTTGCTACTGCAAAGGAATTTTACGAGGAGCAGAAGAGAGAGAACCCTGATAAGGACATGAGCAATGCACTTTGCAGATATGCCCTTGTGGAGATAGTGAATCTCCATTCGCCTGCACTTGAATTTGAAGCTATCCATAGGATAGTTACAGACGTTGATACAAAGGCTCTTATGAGCGAAATGACAGCGGCTCTTGAGCTTTCTGAGGAAAAGACAGAGCAGGCAATAGTTGTCTGCGACAATGGCGAGGAAAAGACTCTCTATATACATAAGCCGACTTCAAAGCTCACTGTCGGCTCATTGCAGAATTTCCTTGACAGCTATATCAAGGAAAAAGGCGGCAAAGTGGACTATATCCACGGTGCAGAGGTCATAAGAGAGCTTTCCGCAAAGGAAAATTCCATAGGCTTTATGCTCCCTGACATGGGCAAGGAAGAGCTTTTCCCTACAGTTATCGTTGACGGCGCACTGCCAAGAAAAACGTTCTCCATGGGTCATGCCGAGGATAAGAGATTTTATGTTGAGGCAAGGAAAATATTGAAATAGAAACATTAAAGAAATACTGAAATAGAAAAATCGTAGACAATATATTTTAAAAGGAGTTTTTACGATGATAATTGAAGAAGTCAAAAAGGAACTTACAGGACATATCATTCCCTTCTGGAACAAGCTGAGAGATGATGAAAACGGTGGATTTTACGGCTTTATGAGCTATGACCTCAAACTGGATAAGCAGGCTGATAAGGGAGTTATCCTCCACGCAAGAATACTTTGGTTCTATTCAAAAGCGTATATCACTCTGGGCGATAAGACACTTCTTGACAACGCACGCCACGCTTACGAGTTTATCAAAAACCACTGCATCGACTATGAGTACGGCGGAGTTTATTGGATGATGAACTATAAGGGCGAGCCTGCTGACACTATGAAGCATACATACAACATCGCATTTGCTATCTATGCACTGTCATGCTACTATAACGCAAGCGGAGATAAAGAGGCTCTGGAGCTTGCCTATAAGCTTTTCCACGACATTGAGAACAACACTCTCGATGAATACGGATACAGAGAAGCTTTTGACAGACAGTGGAACCTGGTATCAAATGACGCTCTTTCTGAGAATGGCTTGCATGCTGATAAGACAATGAACGCTATTCTCCACCTTATCGAGGCTTATACCGAGCTTTATAAGGCAGACCACAACGAGGAAGTTGCTAAAAGGCTTAAATTCCAGCTTGGTCAGATGAGAGATATTGTTTATACTCCTGAAACAAACGCTCTGAAAGTTTTCTTTGACACAAAGTTCGACCTTGTGGGAGATATCCATTCATTTGGTCACGATATCGAAGCAACATGGCTTATGGACCTTGCCTGCGAAACTTTGGGCGACGAGGAGCTTAAAAAGCAGTTTGCCGAAATGGATCTTAAGATCTCTCATAATATTCAGAATATCGCTTTGGATAACGGCGCACTGAACAACGAGCGTGAGAACGATAAGATAGACAAGAAGCGTGTATGGTGGGTAGAAGCCGAGTCTGTTGTTGGCTTCATCAACGCTTATCAGCACAGCGGCGAAAAGAAGTTCCTTGAAAGTGCAAGAAGCGTGTGGGAGTATATCAAGGCTGAGATAATCGACAAGAGAGAAGGCTCAGAGTGGTATGCCGAGGTTTCCTATGACCATAAGCCACATGATTGGAAAGAGATAGTCGGCCCATGGAAATGCCCTTATCATAACGGCAGAATGTGCATGGAGGTCATCAAAAGAGGCGTGGACTTCTGATGTTCAGGTATGAAACACACCTGCATACCGCCGAGGGAAGCGCCTGTGCCTCTGCAAGCGGAGCAGAGCAGGCAAGACGTTATAAAGCCCTTGGCTATGACGGGATCATCGTCACCGATCACTTTTTCAACGGCAACTGTGCTGTCACCAACTTTGACAGTTGGGAGGACAGAGTGAACAAGTTCTGCAAGGGCTATGAGAATGCCAAAGAAGTGGGTGACAAGATAGGTCTGAAAGTCTTTTTCGGTCTGGAGTATTCTTACTTTGGCGCAGACCTTTTGACCTATGGTATCGACAAGGACTTTCTTCTTGCCAATGATAACATAAGTGATATAAGCTTTTATCAGTTTGCTGACAGAGTGCATAAAGCAGGGGGCGTGCTAGTCCATGCCCACCCTTTCCGTGAGGCAGATTGGTATATCCATGAAATAAAGCTCCTGCCGAAATGGATAGACGGCGTTGAGGTCTATAACAGCGGCAATGGCAAAGAGGTCTATAATCAGCGTGCAAAGTGGTATGCCGAACAGTTCGGCTTCAAGCAAACAGGCGGTACGGACAATCACCACCTGTGGGTGGAGGACAGCCGTATCAGCGGCATTGCAACTGACGAGCCTATCAATTCCATAGAAGATTATATCACCTCGCTCAGAGAGGGCAAATTGGAGGTCATAGTGCCGCCAAAGCCTGCGGAGGGATAAATAAAAAGATAACAGGCAGTACCAAGATAGGTGCTGCCTGTTGCTATTTGCTCGATTTTTTTCCGTTGCATTTTGAACACAAAACTTGCAGATTTGATTCGACTGTTTTTCCGCCTTTAGCTATAGGTACAATATGGTCAATGTGTAAACCAACACCGTCAGGCATATATTTGCCACATATCTGACAGGTGTAATTATCTCTTTTAGCAATTTGTTCTCGGAGTTTTTTAGTCATAAGCTTTCTCTGATTTTTTGTATTATATTCTTGAAGTGTGCATTCGAAGCCTATTCCCTTTAACTTGTTGTATCGATTCTCAATATAACTGAAATCGCAATTATACTGAGAAACAGCCACATTTTCTTTATATGGTGTTTTTACATAATTGTTTTGTTTGTATTTTGTTTGAAGTCGATACATTACAAATCTAAACATATGATTATCGTCTAAACATAAATTATATTGTTGAGAACGTAGCTTTTTTAGCTTACTATTATTAATAATGAATTGACAACTAATTTTCCATTGTTCGACATATTTGGTGTGATTAACAAAACTGTCTATCCCATTTTCGTTAATGTATGTATCAATAAGGTTTTCTATATTTGGGTTTTTCTTTCCAGACACATCAAATCGAGTTGTTAAATATGGGTAATTAAAAGGAGATGTATGTATTCTTTTGTATATTAGGTGAATTAAATAAATTATTAAAACTGCTAAAATGATTAAAAGTACCGGATTTTCCAATATGGTATAGTCATCAGTAGGCATGAATATTTCTCCTTAAAATAATAAAATTTGTTATATTGTATATTATATCATATTTTCATGTTTTGTCAACATATGTATAAACATCAATCCAAATACAAAAGTTTGTTTATCAATAATATATTTCTATTGACAAATCCACTTTAATGAGCTAGAATATAAATGTTATTATTTTATATAGTGAGAAAGGAAAACCAAAATATGAAAATCAAAAGAATACTTGCAGCAGTGCTTTCCCTTGCAATGGGCGTATCAATGATGACAGCCTGTGGCAGTTCGGACAACTCCTCAAAGGCTGAGAAAGATTCCTCAGCTACAGAAAATACTCAGAAGCATACCAATGACCCTATGACAGTGACCACTGCAAAAGACCTTGTGGCTCAGATGAAAGTGGGCTGGAGTCTTGGCAATACCATGGATTCCACAGGCGGCTCAGGTCTTGACGCTGAAACCTCATGGGGAAATGTGGAAACCACAAAATTGATGATAGACCAGGTCAAGGACGCAGGCTTCAACGTGTTCAGACTTCCTGTTTCATGGGGCACTCACATGGACGAGAACTATACAGTTGACGAAGCATGGATGAACAGAGTTCAGGAAATTGTCGATTACGGTATCGACAACGGAATGTTCGTTATCCTCAACACCCACCACGAGGAGTGGTATATGCCTAAGAAAGACCGTGCCGATAAAGATGTCGAGCAGCTCAAAGCCCTCTGGAAGCAGATATGCGACAGATTCCAGGGCTATGACGAGCACCTCATTTTCGAGGGCGTGAACGAGCCTAGACTTAGAGGCGAGGGCAACGAGTGGATAGGCGACGCTGAGTCAAGAGAAGTCGTAAATCAGTACGCAAAGGCATTTGTTGAAACTGTCCGTGCTTCTGGCGGAAACAACCCTAACAGATGTATAATGGTAACACCATATGCCGCATCATCAACAAAGCAGAACATGGAAGCTTTGGAAGTTCCGCAGGGCGACGATAAGATAATAGTTTCTATCCACGCTTATCTGCCATATTCATTTGCACTTGATACCGCAGGCACAGACCAGTATACAAGTATCGACTCTTCTATCACAACACTCTTTACCGATATAGATGAAGTGTTCCTCAGCAAGGGAATACCTGTAATAATCGGTGAGTTCGGCTCTGTAAATAAGGTTAATACAGAAGCGAGAGTTCAGTGTGTAAAGGATTATCTCAGCACCGCAAAGCAGTACGGCGTACCATGCTGTTGGTGGGATAACGGCACAAGAATAGGAAACGGTGAGAACTTCGGACTTCTCAACAGATCCGAGGGTGGCTGGTATTTCCCTGAAATAATCGACGCTATCATGGAAACAGTAAATAGCTAAAAAATCAAGGACGGAAGCGATTCCGTCCTTTTTTTGTGTGCGCAAATTATGTGCAATTTTTGTGGGGCGAATTGATATCTTGCGAGCGGTGGGCAATCTTGCGGTAAACGGGCGGACGCTGTTCGCCCCTACAAAAATTTATATTATTATCGTTTTTTATCAATACATTTATGTAGGGGAGCGGCGCAATTTTTTTGTGTAGGGGACGGCGCCCTCGACGTCCCGCCACTCTCGTTCGTTTCAATCACAAACTGTTTTGTTCATTAAACGCCACAAAAAAAAGGACGACCCCAAGTCGTCCTTTTTCATATCTATTCCCCTGAAAGGGTCTTTTTCATTGCAATGTGCGGACAGTATTCGTCCTTGTAAACATCACCATATGCCCTGTAGCCAAGCTTCTCATAAAATTGCTGTACTCTCGTTTGCGCCGATAAGCCGACTTCCTTGTAGCCCACTTTTTCAGCCTGCTTTTCAAGGGCTTCCACTATCATTCTGCCAAGATCTCTGCCACGATATGCCTTTCTCACGCAGATACGCCCAATGTGCGCTTCGCCATTTTCGTCAAACAGCCTGCCTGTTGCAATGGGATATCCTCCTGTGTAGATAACAGCATGATAAGCCTCATGGTCGATATCGTCAAATTCGTTCACAAAGCCCTGCTCCTCAACGAATACCTGCTGTCTTATGAGCCTGGCGTCTGCGTTGTTTGCAAGCCCCTTTGCGATCTTTATGGTGTAATTATCCATTATATCAGCCCCCAAGACGTATCATTTCGTCGATACATTTTCTTGCAGAGGTTATCTCCTCGTCTGTCATTTTTATCTCAAAACCGCCGCCGTTGCCGATGCCCTCGCAGGTCTTGTAAACGTCCATAAGAGTGGTGAGCTTCATGTTAGGACAAAGTATCTTCTTTGAGAGTATGTAAAACTCCTTCTCAGGGAATCTGTACTGCAAATGCTCCGCAATAGATATCTCAGTGCCTATGATGAACTCCTTTGCGTCAGACTCAGCCGCAAAATTCATTATGCCTGAAGTCGAACCAACATAATCAGCCATTTCGCTTACAGCAGGGATACACTCAGGGTGACAAAGCACCAGTGCATCAGGGTGAGCCTCCTTAGCCGCTATCATGTCAGCCTTTGTTACCGACGCATGAACAGGACATCCGCCCTGCAAAAGCATTATATCCTTTTCAGGACAGGCTTTTTTTACGAATGCACCAAGATTGCAGTCAGGAATGAACAGTATCTTGTCAGCGTCCATGTTCTTTACTATCTTCACCGCAGACGAGGAAGTAACGCAAACGTCGCAAACCCTCTTGAGTGCGGCTGTGGTGTTTATGTAGCATACTACCTTTCTGTCAGGCTCCTGTGCCTTTATCATTTCTATCATTTCAGGTTCCATTTGCTCTGCCATTGGACAGCCTGCCGATGGATTTGCAAGATATACGTTCTTGTCAGGGTTGAGCATTTTTGCCGCCTCAGCCATAAAATGCACTCCGCACATAAGTATGTTTTTGTTTGAGACCTTCTGCGCCTCAACGCTTAGCTTGTATGAATCACCCGTAATATCTGCTACCTCTACTATCTCCTTAGCCTGATAGCTGTGCGCAAGTATACAAATATCGTTTTCTTTCTTTAACTGAAGAATTTTTTCCTGTACGTCCTTTATCATATCCAGATCATGCCTTTCGACCTTTGAAAAGCATATCCTCCTTTCGGTGTTTCGGCGTTTGCCGAAAGATTTATACCATATTATTATAGTATGATATAGACATTTTGTCAAGGGCATTTGTACCATAACAAGCCATGCACTTGACAAATTCATCAACAGGGTGTATAATCAACAGTGTTGACAATCAACTGCCTTGACATTTGGAGGAATAACAATGAACGATAAAACAGCCCAGCGTTTTGGAGAAGTTTTCAGACGATTTTTTGAAACAGGATATATGGACGACCTTGCAGAGCTTTTTCAGGGCGAAAGCAAAGTGATAGTCTATCTTAGCACAGCCGAGGGCATAGTCTACCCCTCAGACATAAGCCGTGACCTTATGATATCACGTCAGCGAGCAACGTCAGTGCTCAGTGCAATGGAGAAAAAAGGCTTTGTTAGCCTTGTGCGTGACCCTGAGGATAAACGCCGTGTTCAGGTGAAACTCCTCCCAAAAGGTGAAAAATCCATTGAAGAAAAGCAGCAGCGTCTTGAAAAATATTTCAGCGTGTTCGTTGACGCATTGGGTGAGGAAAATCTCAAAAACCTCCTTGACAGCTCCGAAAAAGCTGTCGAGGCACTTGAACATACAATGAAGGGCAACTCTCAGAAAGTCTGAGGTGCGGAAAGGAAACTGCCATGAACATTTATAACGAATTTAGAAAAACGGCAATAAACCGCTATAGCAAGACCGCTCTCGTGATGATGAACGACGAGGGTGAAACAACGGAATATACATTCGGACAAACTTTGCAGCAGGCTGATGTTTTTTGCTGTCGCCTTAAAGCCATGGGCGTTGTGGCAGGGGATAGGGTCTGTATCGCCTCTGAGGGCAGACCTGAGTGGAATATCGCATTTCTCGCCTGTGCAAAGCTAAACGCCACAGCCGTTCTTTTGGATTATTCGCTTCCTGCGGCAGAGCTTGTTGCACTGGTGAAAAAGTCACAGCCTGTGTGCGTTGTCGCTTCTCAAAAGGCGGCAAAGAAGCTTACAAGCGTGAAAAATATACCTGTTCTTGATATCCAAAACCAGCTTGACAGACTTGACGGTTCAGGGGAAAATATACTCCGCCAAGGTGAAGTAGGCGACCCTGATATCGCAGTGATAATCTTTTCAAGCGGTACGACAAGGACAGCCTCAGGCATCATGCACACCCACGATTCTCAGATAAATTCCTGCAAAATGGTCTGCCAGTGCAACGGCATAACCGATAACGAACGCTATCTCGGAATCCTGCCAAACAGCCATATCTATGGACTTTTTGCACAGGTCTTAGCCCCTCTCCTCACAGGTGGAACAGTGTGCTTTATTGAGTCTCTCTCCGCAAAGGGTCTTTCCGCAGGCTTCCAAAACTTCAAGCCGACAGTTTTCCCGGGCGTGCCAAAGGTCTATGAGCTTTTGAAAACCCAGATAATGCAGCAGATCAACGCAAGCAAAGTATCTTCAGCACTTTTCAAGAAAATGTTTCCTGTTGCGCTTCATCAGCGTAAGATCTACGGCATAAACAGCGGCAAAAAGATCTTTGCAAAGATACACAAAGCCTTGGGCGGTGAGCTTAGATTTCTCTGCTCCGCAGGCTCGCCGATGTCAAAGGATACATTTGATTTTTTCTACGGCACAGGCTTTAATATTGTGAACAACTACGGTGCGACCGAAACGAGCATACCAACTATCGGCACATATGGCAAGCACGTCTATGCTGACACCTGCGGCAAGCCGTACCCCGATATCAAAGTGAAGATAGACCGCAGCGGTGAGCTTCTCATAAAGTCACCTTATATGATGATAGGCTACTATGGCGACAAAAAGTCCACAGATGAAGCTTTCAATCCTGACGGCTGGTTCAAGTCAGGCGACCTTGCAAAGTTCGATAAGCATAAAAATATCGTCATTCTCGGCAGATGTAAAGAAAATATCGTCCTATCCACAGGCAAAAAAGCCGCCCCTGACGATATTGAACAGGTCTACAGGGGCATCGAGAGCGTTGACGAGCTTGTGGTCTGCGGAGTGCCTGCGAAAGAGGGAAGCTATGATGAGGTACACGCCTTTGTGGTCTGTGCTGAAGATAAGCGTGAGCAGACGGAAGAAAAGCTAAAAGAAATAAGCTCCTCCGCAGGTCAGGCAATGAAACTAAGCGGCATACATTTTGTGGATTCTATACCAAGAACAGCTATCGGCAAGCCAAAGCGTTATCTGCTGAAGAAAATGGTCATGGAGGATAACCTTGACAGCCTTACAAAGCAGGCTAAAAATAGTATCGACCCGTCGGATATCCCGTCAATGGTGAGAAACGCCGTGGCAAAAATAGCACACGTTCAGCCGAATGAAGTCAAGCTCAGTACAAAATTTTTGCAGGAGTTCACCATAGACTCCCTCTCGGCCATAGAGCTTGCATTGGAGATAGAGGAGTTCAGCGGCGTGCGTGTTGACGGCTGTATGGATAAGGATATGACAGTGGGCAAGCTTATCGCCCTTGTTCAAAACCCAAACCGCATAAAGCCGCAGACTGTGAAGTCAATGCTCTATCCTCTGGACAAGAAAAAGATAGACTATCGTATTTACCGCTTTTACAGAAATCTCGTAACGGCGTTCTATGAAGTCAAGGTCACCAACGAGGAAAATCTACCTGATAAGGATGGTTATATAATCTGTGCAAATCACGTTTCAAATTTTGATTTTATCTTCCTCACCCTGAATTTCAGATACGAGCGTTTTGCAAAATTCTGCTGTATGGCGAAAAAAGAGCTTTTCAATGGCAGTTTAGCCAGCCGACTTATAGTAAGAATAGGCGGTATGGTGCCTGTTGACAGGGGCGGCAGAGTAGACGAAACAATGGCGGCTCTGCGTAAAAAGCTTGGTCAGAAATGGGGTGTGCTAGTTCACCCGGAGGGCACAAGAAGCAAAACTGGTGAAATGGGAAAGTTCAAAAGCGGTGCAGCCGTCCTTGCTATCGAAGCCAATGTACCTATAGTACCAGCCTACATCAAAGGCGGACACGAGATATTCCCACCAGACAGAAAGCTCCCAAGGCTTTTCAACTGGAAGCGTCTTAGCAAATATAAAGTAAAAGTCGTTTACGGTGAGCCGATATATCCAAACGGGGAAAACCCTGAGGAACTTATGGCGAAAGTCCGTGATTCTGTGCTTGCCTTGAAAAACGAAGAGAACTGATTTAAAGTGAGGAGTGAGGAATGACAAATGAGGAATTAGGAATGAGGAATGAGGAATTAGCATAGCTGTGGTTTGAGATACTCCAAGATGTAAGTTAATAAGAACGTTGGTGAGTTAATTGTGCGAATGCAGTTCGCAATAAAAAAATCATCGCCGCAGGCGATACCTTCATTCCTCACTCCTCACTCCTCATTCCTCACTCTTTCCGTTTGACAAGTCGCAAAATATGTAGTATAATGTATTAATACGCTGATACGGTGACGTGTTATCGTAATATTTTGTTAAGGAATGAATATTTATGACTTTTGAGGAAGTAAAAAAGGTCACGGAGATCCTGCTGGAGTTCCTGCCTAATACACTGAAGCTTTTCGCATGGACCATCGTGCTTTCAATACCTGTGGGAGTGCTTGTGACAATGCTGAAAAAATGCCGCTTCAAGCCTATCTCATGGCTGACAAATCTCTATATACTTGTCATGCGTGGCACACCGCTCATGCTTCAGATAATCGCTATCTACTATGCAGTGCCGCTTATTATCGCAAGTGCTGCAAAGCAGGGCAAAACAGGCGGTGTATATGACGTGCTTACCAATATAAAAAACAACGAGAACTATATGTTTATCGCCCTTGTTACGGCATTTGTCCTTAACTATGCGGCGTATTTCGCAGAGATATTCAGAGGCGGTATCGAGGCTATCCCAAAGGGACAGTACGAAGCGGCTTCAATGCTCGGCATGACGAAAATGCAGACATTTTTTAGAATAATCCTGCCCCAGGTCACAAAGCGTGTTATCCCTGCCACATCGAATGAGGTCATCGTCCTTGTAAAGGATACCTCTCTCGCAAACGTTATCGCATTCGCTGAAATAACAATGAAGGCAAAACAGCAGATGAACCTGTATAGCTCAATAACACCGCTTTTTATCGCAGGCGCGTTCTATTTCGTACTCAACGCTATCGTGACGGTGGCATTTGCCGTTATCGAAAAGAAATTCGACTATTATAAATAAGGAGAACTCATATGGCTATTCTAGAAGTGAAAAATATTTCCAAAAGCTTTGACAGCCTTAAGGTACTCAAAGATATTTCTTTTAACGTTGAGGTGGGCGAGGTAGTCGCAATAATAGGTCCGTCAGGAAGCGGTAAATCAACGCTTCTGCGCTGTATAAACCAGCTTGAAAAAGCAGACGGCGGAGAGATAAACGTTGACGGAGTGAATATGTTCCATACAGAAAACAGCAAAGCAGTGTATGCGCCCTCTAAGACCCTCAGGGATATCCGCCTGAAAATAGGTCTTGTGTTCCAAAACTTCAACCTTTTTCCGCACTTTTCTGTAAATCAGAATATAATGGAAGCCCCTCTCCATGTCCTTAAACAGCCAAAAGCCGAGGCAAAAGCCAACTGTGAGGAACTTCTGAAGAAAATGGGACTCGAAACTAAAGGCAAGTCTTATCCCTGCGAGCTTTCTGGCGGTCAGCAGCAGCGAGTTTCTATCGCAAGAGCATTGGCTTTGAAACCGCAGATACTTTTCTTTGACGAGCCGACCTCCGCACTTGACCCTGAGCTTACAGGGGAGATATTAAAGGTAATAAAAGAGCTTGCCAAAGAGAAAATGACCATGGTCATCGTCACCCATGAAATGGCATTTGCCCGTGATGTGGCAAATCATGTTATCTTTATGGACGACGGCTATATCGTGGAGGAGGGTACTCCGGAGGAAGTTTTCGGTCAGACCCAGAATGAAAGAACAAAGCAGTTCTTGCAGAGATTTAATGACAGATAGGACGGGAAATTGTTGTAAAATATAAGAGATGATAACGTTTTCTGTGATTAATGCACAAAAGAAGTGTGACAATATTGTTAGAAATTTCAACACTTTTTGGAATAAAAAAAGTGAAAACCCCTTGATTTTAGGGAGAAAGTCTGCTATAATAAGACTAGAATTGAATGACAATTCATAAAACTATATTCATATGGAGGAGATTAACGATGAAAATTTCTAAGATTCTCGCTGGTATGTCAGCAGCAGCTATCGTAGCTTCTATGGCAATGATCCCAGCATCAGCAGCAGGCACAAAGCTCAACGTAAGCGATGACCTTCTTGCAATCGGCAGACAGTCACAGGATGACCTTTTCGCAATTTTCTTTAGAGGCGATGAGTCTGAGGGCAACGTAGTTAAGGACGGTATCTCTGATATCACAGCTGTTTACGGTGCATCTTTCACTATCAAGGTTGACAACAACGACTGGAACACGATCGGCGGCGGCGGATCCATCAACTTCAACGACACAAAGAACGGCTGGAACGCTAAGGATTGGGCTGGCGGCTCTTGGGTTGAAGATGATAAGCCAAAGGACACACTCTGCTACACAACAGACGAGGAGGGCACATACGTTCTTGAATACAAGAGCGAGACACCTCTCTTTGACGCAGCTGACGATGAGGAAAAGGGTTATGCAGCAGTTGGTATCAACAACTGGGCAGCAGACCTTAAGGGCATCGACGTTGTAGGTGTGAAGGTTCTCGGTGCTGACGGTAACGCTATCTACGAGGCTGGTTCTAACAAGGACAAGAAGGAAGTTCAGAAGAAGCCAGTAGCTGAGGAGTCAAGCTCTGGAACTGATTCAACAGCTTCAGGCACAGAGTCTAAGAAGGACGATTCTAAGAAGGACGACAAGTCTTCTGCAGCAGCTACTTCAACAGCAGCTACATCTTCAAAGTCTGGCACAACAACAACAGCTACTTCTTCAGCAGCAGCTTCTGACAACGTAGCAGCTACAGGCGCAACAGCTGGTCTTGCACTCGCTGGCGTAGCACTTGCTGGTGCAGCTATCGTTATTTCTAAGAGAAAGTAATCTCTCACAGATAACACACTTGAATAAGTGAATTTATACAGAGCTTTCTGTCATTCGGGAAGCTCTGTTTTTTTGTTCGTTTGTGTAACCTGCACTAATTTGTAAACGATTTCTGTGCAAAACATATGAAATCATGTGCTTAAATTGTGCAAATAGTATATTGAAAATATGTGACAATTGTGTTATAATACAAAAGTAAATATAGGTCAGGCTATGTGTATAGCATGACAATTAAACGGAGGTTATTAAAATGAAAAAGTTTTTAGCTTGCGCTCTTGCACTTACACTTACAAGTGCTATGTTCGCTTCTTGCGGCAGCTCTGATGATTCTTCATCAAAGGCTGAGGCAAAAACTACTACAACAACAACTACAGCTGCTACAACAACAGAGGCTACTACAACAACAGCCGCTCCTGAGTCAACAGCTGATTCAACAGCCGCTTCCGGCACAGAGTCTGAGGGTGAGGCTGCAAAGGATATTTCCGAAATGCCAGCTACCCTGAAGAACTATGAGGAGGCTTCTGTATATTTCAAGAAGGATATGGACGTTGCTTCTATCGTTGAACCTTTCGCTGAGAAGGATTACGAGAACGATGAGTCTCATGTAAATCTCTCTATTGAGGAGCTTGCAGGTATTCCAATGCTCAAGGTCGAGACTCTCGATCAGGATAATGGCAACTACAAGATCCCTAAGATCAAGTTCCACATGGAGAAGTTCTTTGAGGGTCACGAGGCTGATCTTGAGAAGATCTTCACTATCAAGGCTGACGTAGTTACAAAGGCAGTTGGCGAGTTCACAGGTGACGACGGCACAAAATCACTCGTTCCTGGTAACTTCATGGGTGCATTCGTTACACAGCCTACAACAGGTGAAGGTGAAAACAGTTGGAACGACCTCTATGACTTCGGCGAGGCTGAGTGGACTTCTGAGTGGGGTTCCTATGAGCTTACAATGAGACCTGGTATCAAGGACGGTGCTACATTTGTAAACTCAACTGAACCACAGTATGTTTCACTTATGAGATGGGGCATTCCAAACCAGGCTGATTTCTACATTGCTGACCTCAGATTTGAGGACGAGGACGGTAACGTTATCGCTTGCGCAAACTTTGGTAAATAATTTATTTACATACATAAGAAAGGTGCAGATTTCTCTGCACCTTTTTTATGTGAATTTTACGCTTACCTCACCTGATATCTCCAAGCTTTTTACCTTTCCGCCATTGATTTTAGCCGAAAAATCCTGCCCTTTTATCTGACCCGTGGCGGTGATATCTCCCTTGTCATTTTTGAGATACGTCACGCCTTTCTGCGAAATAAGCTTGTCAAGCACAGCGGCAGTCATTGTGACAGCGGAGCTTTCGGGTATGTTCCCTCGGTCAGTTTCGTAGGTCAAACCCTTGTATTCTAGTCGTGCGCTTTCTCCTGAGCAGGTTATCACCATACCGCTGACAGTTTCCGGCGCAGTTATCTCACACTCCCACATATCTGCGCCCTCACGGGTGAAGCTTGCGACGTATTCCGTGCCGTCAATGGTGAACTCAGCCGGGGTCTTGTAATCCTCTGCCAGCTTTACGGGTTTGACTTCGGTGCTTTCACCGCATGAGCATAAGCCCATTACCGCCAAAATCGTGAGAAAAAATGCCTTTGTTCTTTTCATTTTGCCCTCCATTAAAAAAGACCCTCTTCATAAGAAGAAGGTCTTTGTTTTTAGTACAGCCTAGTCGGCGTTTTCAAGGTCATACAAAAATCGTGGCAAAGCGTCAATAACATCTCTTGCAATGATTCCACGCTCAGATTTTTTGTATCCTGCAAGTAGTGCCGTCGAGCCAAGTGTGAACGACCCAAGTGCCGCAGCATCAAGAGCGTTGCACCCCTGAGCTACATAGGAGGAAACAATGCCTGCAAGCATATCCCCTGAGCCACCCTTTGCAAGCGCAGTTGTGCCTTCGGTGCAAAGATAAACTTTTCCACCGTCCACAGCAAAGGTGTCAGCCGACTTCGCAAGCACTGTCACACCATATTTTTCTGACAGCCTATATGCAAACCCAAGTCTGTCCGACATGACCTCGCCCACCGTCACGCCACAAAGCCTTGCAAGCTCCGCAGGGTGAGGGGTGAGGATAACTGTACTTTTCTTCTTCAACAGTACATCTATATTCGGACAAAGTGAATTTATTCCGTCAGCGTCCAAAACTATGGGTATCTCCGCATTTTCAATAAGCTCCGCCACAAGCTTCTCTGTCTGAGCCGTGTGACCAAGCCCACAGCCTATTAGCAAACAGCTTGCCTTTTCGCACTTTTTCAGTATCGTCTCCGCATTTTCAGCCACCATAAAGCCGTCCTTGTCGGTTTTCATTGCCGAGTATGTACATTCATACATACCAGCCGACAGGGAGTTGACTACGCTTTTTGCAGTGCAAAGCTCAAAAAGCCCCACGCCTGTTCGCATTGCCGCCATTGCTGAAAGCCCTGCCGCACCTATATAGCTCTCCGAGCCTGCCACGCTCACCACCTTGCCGAACGTGCCCTTGTGTCCGTCAGCAGGTCTAAAAGGCAGTGCCGCCCTTGCTTTTACCACGTCAAAAGGCGTTATAACAGGGTATAGGGTATTCTCGCAACGCTCGTCAATACCGATATCTTTTACCAGAATTTCACCGCAAACGTCCACCGCAGGCTGTAAATAAAGACCCAGCTTGCCACGATGAAAGGTCACTGTCACGTCAGCCATGAACGATAGCTTGTCAGCCTGACCATTCCGTGCATTGACTCCCGACGGCAGGTCGCAGGCTATCTTCATGCCTTCACATTTTTCACAAGCTCTGAACACTGGCAGGATATTTTCGCGCAAACTGCCATGAAAACCCGTTCCGAAAATGCAGTCCACAAGCACATCTGCACCCTCGATGTTGGATAGTGCATTTTCACCGGTGAGCACCTGAACACTCTTATCAAGCCTAGCATACGCTGCCGAGGAGAGGTCAGTGTCAGGCTCGCCACAGCATAGGACCACCGCAGGCTTTGTTCCGCAAGTAAATTTGCCGCCACAAGTCCGTCACCGCTATTGTTTCCCTTGCCAATAAGAAGCACTATCTTTGAGGACGCAGACGAGTTGCTCGCTATGACCTCCGCAAGCTGTGCCGCCGCATTGTCCATGAGCTGAGCGAGGCTCACGCCGTATTTTTCAGCCTCATGCTCGCAAAATGTCATTTGCTCCACTGTTAATATCCTATCCATTTTTATCCTCCTTTTCATAAGCTATCACCACTGCCGAAGCGATATCCTTGATGTGGGAAAGTGACACCGCAAAGGTCAGCCCCCTATTTTCAGCCGCCAAAAGCGCATTCCCTGTAAGCTCCAGATAAGGACAGCCAAGCTCGTCACGCAAGCAGGACACCTCGTTTAAGGCGAAGCCCTCGACCCCAGTGCCTAAAGCCTTTGCGAAGCTTTCCTTAGCCGCCCAATTCGCCGCCATGGATTCGTATGGGTTTTTCTTCTGTGAAAAAAGGGTCAGCTCCTTTTCGGAGTAAACCCTTTCACAGAAACGTCGGCTCTGACAGCTTTTTTTTATGCGTTCGATCTCAATAAGATCAGTTCCGACAAATATTTTCATTTTTATTTCCTCAGTGTTCTCGGAAGCGCAGGCTTCATAAGTGCCAGCATATCGTCATCTGGTGTGAAAATAACAGTTGTAAGCCCGAGATTTTTGTGGTTGAATGTTATGTAGTAGTCTGTAAGGCTATCGTCACAAGCGCAGGCAAGGACCTGTGTTGCGCCCTCAGGTACAGAGAAATTCTCGTCAGCAATGCCGAAATCTGTCGCACTGCCGCAACGGAATGTGATAAGGCGTTTTCTTGAACGCTGAGCCGTTATCTTGTCAACGTCTATTTCTCCGTTTGTGAAAATGTATTCATACTCCACATCGAGTTTTGTTGTAAGATAATAACCGCCATAAAGTGCGGCGGCGGCAAGAAAAATGCCTATTACAGAAAACTGCGTGCCGAAAGGGAAGATAAAGCACAGTGCGGCAAGTGCCACGCTTGCTATCATGATGAAAATTTTCTGTATCTTATCGTTCTTTGTGGGAATCTTGCGAACTATCTGTTCCTTGAAGCTGTCCATTATTTGTCCTCCGTTTATTCAGTGCCGCTGAGAAGCTCTTTCATTACCCAGCCGCTTTTATTGTTATATTTTACATATACCCATATGTTTCCGTCACCGTCTGTTCTCTCGCCGTAGCCGTTTATGGTCTTTCCGTCAGGTATCTTTTCTATCACGTCATATTTCTTTGACGGACCGTATCTGAGATTAAGGTAAGAGGTGTCTGACTTTACAAGAAATGGGATAGAATCAGGGTATTTCACATCATCACCCAAAGGGAAAAGTGCGTCCTTTTTGAACTTTGTGGTGGTGGTTTTTTTAGTCGCCTTTGTTTCGGCAGATGTTGTGGTTGTGGTGGTGGTCGTCCTCTTTGTTGCCGTTGCGATTATGTCAGGGTCGTAGCCTTCGTCAATGCTCACGTCAGGGTTTTCAAGTGTGCCTGCCGTCACAGAAGTGGTGGTGGTGTAGCCCTCGTAATCCTCATCGTCCTCATCATAATCGTCGCCCATTGTGGCGGTCTTTGTGGTCTCTATAACTCTCTGGGCGGCAGTACCCGTGGTGGTCTCCGTTTCGGAGGAGCTTTCTGGAAGCATTGCCCCACATGACGCAAGCCCGAAAACCGCAGAACAAGCCAGCACAGCCGCAAGCAGTTTTGATCTCATTTTTTTATATCCTCTTTTCAGAATTTACACAATTTTATTTTAAGCCAAGAAGTCTTTCTGCGTTGCCACCGAGAATTTTATCTTTGTTATCCTCGGAAATGTTCAAGCGCAGTATCTTTTCTTTTATAAGGTAGGAACTGTCCCAAGGGCAGTCGCTTGCAAAAAGTATCCTGTCAGCCCCATGCTTTTCAACGATAGCCTGCATAAGCTCGTCAGGACACATACTTGTGAAAGCGGTGTCGAAATAAACTTCACCGTCAACTCCTGCCAAAACGTCACGCACCTGCTCCCACATCATGTTTGCACCAAGATGTGCAAGAATGACCTTGAGCTTAGGGTGCTTTTTTATCATGTTCAGCGCCCTCTCAGGTGTGGAGTGGATAAGGTCAGGGGAAACGCAGTCATAGCCCGAATGGAATATAACAGGCAGGTCGGCTCTTTCAATGGCATCATATATCTTGTCCATGCGCTCATCATCTATCATAAAGCCCTGATAATCAGGGTGAAGCTTTATGCCGTGAAGTCCAAGCTTCTTTATGTGGGCTATCTCCTGCTCATAGTCATCAGCGTCAGGGTGTATTCCACCGAAGCTTATAAATCTTCCGCCGTCTTGTTCAGCACACCAATCGTTTATAACTCTCTGCTGAGTAGGCTTTGTTGCCACTGATAACAGCACGCCCTTGTCAATGCCCCATTCGTCAAAACGCTGTATGGTTTCCTCTGCAGTGCCTCTTGTGAAAGGAGTTATTCCACTGCAAGCCTGAAGCTTTTCAACGGCCTTTTCCGCTACCTTTGGATTAAAGGCGTGAACGTGAAAATCAATTACCATTTAAAACATCTCTTTCTGAAAATACTCTTCCATATGATATTATATCACATTTCCCATACTCTTTCAACGAATATCGGCAATTTTCACAGTATTTTCATCTAGGGCTATTCCCAGCTTTTCCACACCTCGGGGCAAAAGCCTACGGTAGCTTTCTTGCCGTTTCTTACGATAGGTGCGGCAAAAAGCTCGGGATAGTCAAGAAGCTTTTCTATCTTTTCCTCGGTGCTTCCAAGATATTTTATGAGCATTGCCTGCTCTCCCTTTGCCTTTGGGTCGATAAGCTTGTCAATATCGCCCACAGCCGCAAGCACTGAGTTAAGCTCGCCCTTGCTAAGCCCCTTTGTAGGCAGGTCAACAGATTGGAACTTTATTCCACGCTCTTTGAAATAACGTTCAGCCTTTTTTGTGTCAAAGGATTTTGACTTGCCGAATATCTGTATGTTCATGGAATTATCTCTCCGTTTCTGCATTCAAGAATGATAGTAAAAGGACCGTCATTGAGCAGTGAAACTTTCATGTCTGCACCGAAAACGCCCTTTTCTACCTTGCCTGAAATTTTCTCGCCACAGACTTTGCAGAAGTATTCATAAAGTCTGTTGGCTTCATCAGGCTTGCCTGCATAGATAAATGACGGGCGGTTGCCGTGGTGACAATCTGCATAAAGGGTGAACTGTGAAACACAAAGAATGTCTCCGCCAACATCATTTATAGAAAGATTTGTTTTGTCGTTCTCGTCAGCGAAAATGCGAAGCTTTGATATTTTGTCGGCAAGCTTGTCGCAGTCAGCCTCAGTGTCCTCCTGACCTACTCCGAAAAGTATCAGAAAGCCCTTTTCTATCTCGCCTGTGACCTTGCCCTCGACCTCAACTTTTGCACTTGTGACCCTCTGTATTACAGCTCTCATCAGCCCACCTCCACGGTGTAGCTGTAGGTGTAAACAGCTTCAGGTGCAAGCTTGATAGCGTGAGGCTTGTTTTCGATATCCTCAAAAGCGTCGTCCTCGTAAACAGGCACGCTAGTCCAAGGCTCAAGGCAGATAAACTGAGCGTCAGGGTTGCCTGTGGAAGTCCATACGGCAATGCAGTCAGAGTGTGGGAATGACAGCTTTACGAAGCCGCCGTCAGACTTTTTCAGGGTGATAGCCTTTGAAGCAGGGTGGTCTTTCATGATAACGTCATAGTCGAAAAGCTCTCTTGTGAGAGTGATAGTCTTTTCACCGTCAAGGATAGTCCTCTCGCCGTTTGGGATAGGCTGAACGATATGCTCGTTTTTCTCGTACTCAACTGTGCATTTGCCACCTTGGATATCGCAGATAAAAGCAGGGTGACCGCCGAGATAGAAGTACATAGCCTTTTCATCAGTGTTTTTTACTGTGTTTGTGACGGTGACTTTTGAACCTTTTATGGAGTAGGTGACTTCAAGCTCGAAGTGGTATGGGTATTGAGCAAGTGTCACGTCATTATCTTTTAGGAGAAAGCTTACGGAATTTTTTGTGCTTCCAGCGTATGTAAATTCGCTGTCACGGGCGAAGCCGTGGTTTGCAGCCATGTGATATTCCTGACCGCCTGCCTTGTAGGTGCGGTCTTTAGGGGAGCATATGAACGGGAAGAGGATAGGAGCGTAGCGTTTCCAAGCGTCACCGCATTGCCAGAGATATTCTTTGCCGTCCAGTTTGATAGAGTGAAGCTCAGCACCGAAAGTGTCGGCTGAGATAGATAGTTTATCATTTTTTATTTCATAAAGCATAGATCAGACCTCCGAGAGAAAAATTTTATACCTTATTATTATAGCACATTGTTTGGGAGATGTCAAAACCAAGTGAGCAGTGAGGTTATGAGGTCGGCTGGGTATGGGCGAAAACGTTTGAAAAAATTTAAAAGTCTGTTGAAAATTCTGTTCTGATATCAATATTTTAACAGTTAAATTTTATGACTTTGATACAGAATAACTAAAATATTTTCAATTGTTTGTGTAAGCTGACAAAACTTGTGATGACTATTGACTTTAATTTGGAGATAGTCTATAATAAAATGGTAAGATTATTTAATTGTGCAGTGCTTTTTGTTCACAGCTTCAGACTGCACTGAGGAGAAATGTTTATGAATATTAAAGAAGCAAAACAACAGATACTTAATGCAATACAAGCCTATCTCATTAAAGACGAATTTGGCGATTACCGAATTAGCATAGAACATCAGAGACCTGTGTTCCTGCTTGGCGCACCTGGTATCGGTAAGACCGCTATCATGGAGCAGATAGCTCAGGAAACTGGCGTAAACCTTGTTACCTACTCCATGTCCCACCACACAAGAGAGTCTGCCCTCGGTCTTCCTGTTATTGTACATAGAAACTACACCGGTGCTGACGTGCAGATATCCGAGTACACGATGAGTGAGATCGTGGCTACTCTTTATGACACTATCGAAGCCACTGGCATTAAAGAGGGTATTCTCTTCCTCGATGAGATCAACTGCGTTTCCGAGTCCCTTGCTCCTGCAATGCTCCAGTTTTTGCAGTATAAGGTTTTCGGACTTCATCAGGTTCCGGCAGGTTGGGTAGTTGTTACAGCAGGTAACCCACCTGAGTTCAACAAGTCTGTTTCTGAGTTCGATATCGTTACTCTCGACCGTGTTAAGAGGGTCGAGTGTCAGCCTGATTTCGGCGTTTGGAAAGAATATGCTTACTATGCAGGCGTTCACCCTGCTATCATATCATATCTTGAGCTTCACCCTGACCACTATTATATGGTAGACGCAAGCGATAAGAACAACTACCGCTTTGTTACTGCCCGTGGCTGGGAGGACCTTTCTGAAATGATGCAGCTTTATGAGGAGAGCGGTATCCTTGTTGACCACGCTCTGGCTGCTCAGTATGTACAGAACCCAGAGTTCTCAAAGGGCTTTGCTGAATATTATGACAGATTCAACTACTATCGTGAGAAATATGACGTTGACGCTATCCTCGAGGGCGGCATAACTGCTCAGAACATTGCTGACGCAAGAGCGGCAGGCACTGAGGAAGCTGTGGCTCTTATGAATCTGCTTATGGACGGCATCACATACACAATGAGAAGCTGTATCCAAATGGAGAAGATGATAAGACTTATCCACCCAAGAATGGAAGATATTCTTGTGAAGATAAACAATGGTCTTTCATGCCGTCAGATAATCAGTGAACACATCATGGACTGCAACAAGAGCCTTGACAAGGCGGTAAGAGCAAGAAACATCTCGCCGTCTAACAAGAAGATCCAGCACTGGATACTCCACAATCTGGAAGCTTATCTTGATAAGTGTACGAACGAGGGAAGAGATAACAAAAACCGCTGTACTGTTATTTTGCAGAACTCCTTCAACAATCTGCTCCATGGCGCAAACAACGTTACACAGCAGTCTATGAATGGTCTGAAATACGCTTTTGACTTCCTTGAGAATGCTTATGGTGCTGACAGCAATGTTATGAAGAAGTTTATCGAGGAGCTGAAAATAAATTGCCACACCACAAACTTCATCAAGAAGTACGGCTCAGAGCAGTTCTACAGACTTGCAGGTGAGCCTGTTCAGCAGCCTACCTACAACAATCTCTATGACCTTAATCTTACTGATTGCCTTTTAGAGCAGGAATAAGCATAGATACAAAATGAATATCACACGGGCGAACACTGTTCTCCTCTACAATGTTTTACTACAGAGTGGGGGTGACGGACGTTCGCCCGTTTTGGTTTTTGAATGGCTTTTGAGCTGAATGCATACATATTTGTTAATATAAAAAGCTTGTAATTTGCGAAAAAGTGTGATATAATAACTAAGAGTGTACAAACGAGAATCAGTGAGGTTTTTACTATGGGCAAGATTTATGATTTAGGCATAGACGTAGGTTCGACCACGGTCAAGACGGTAATTCTTGACGAGGGCGAGTTTATTTATAACAAATATGAAAGACACTTTTCAAAGGTCAGGGAAACGGTGGCTGAGCAGCTGCGTGCTATCAGAGAGCTTTATCCTGAGGACAAGTTCAGGATAGCCATAACAGGCTCGGCAGGTCTTGGCATCGCTGAGGCAAGCGGTATCTCTTTCGTGCAGGAGGTCTTTTCTGCTTTTATCGCTGTAAACAAGAAGTATCCAAAGGCTGACGTTGTGGTTGAGCTTGGCGGTGAGGACGCTAAGATAATCTTCCTCACAGGTGGCGTTGAACAGCGTATGAACGGCTCTTGCGCAGGTGGCACAGGTGCTTTTATCGACCAGATGGCAGGACTTTTGGGCGTTACCCCTGACGAGATGAACGACCTTGCTCTTAAGGCTGAAAAGACTTATCCTATCGCTTCAAGATGTGGTGTTTTCGCAAAGTCTGATATTCAGCCGCTTCTTAATCAGGGCGCAAGAAAAGAGGACATATCTGCGTCTATCTTTCAGGCTGTTGTGGATCAGACAGTTTCGGGTCTGGCACAGGGCAGAAAGATCGGCGGTCAGGTGCTTTTCCTTGGCGGTCCGCTTACATATCTCAGTGCACTGAGAAAGGCATTCAGAACTACTTTGAACCTTGACGAGGAACACGCTATTCTTCCTGAAAATTCTTCATGCTATATGGCTTTCGGTGCGGCACTTCATGCTGACACGCTGGCGGAGGAAATGACTATAGACGAAGCTCTTGACAAGATAGTGAACGCAAAGGCTACTGACAATATCGTGGTAGGCAAGCCACTGTTTGCAAGCCGTGAGGAATATAATGCTTTCGTGGAAAGACACAAGAAGTCTGATCTTAAATATGAAGACATCAGAACTTACAGGGGCGACGCTTATCTTGGCATAGACGCAGGCTCGACAACCACAAAGCTTGTGCTTATCACACCTGACGGAAAGCTTCTTTATCAGCACTACTGCTCAAACAAGGGTCAGCCGCTGGATATAATCGCTTCAAAGCTTGAGGAGATCTACAGTCTTGCTACCCCTGAGCTTAACATCAGGGCGTCTGCGGTAACAGGCTACGGTGAGGATCTTATAAAGGCAGGTCTGGGCGTTGACTATGGTATAGTTGAAACTGTTGCGCACTATAAGGCGGCGGCTTATTTCTGTCCTGACGTTGATTTTATCATCGACATCGGCGGACAGGATATCAAGTGCTTCAAGATAAAAAATAACGCTATCGACAGCATTATGCTCAACGAGGCTTGTTCATCAGGCTGTGGCTCGTTCATTCAGACTTTTGCAGGTGCAATGGGATATGACATTGCAGAGTTTGCAAGGCTCGGTCTGTTTGCAAAAGCACCTGTGGAACTGGGCTCAAGATGTACAGTGTTCATGAACTCATCTGTAAAGCAGGCGCAAAAGGACGGAGCTTCCGTTGAGGATATCTCTGCAGGACTTTCTTCGTCTATCATCAAGAACGCAGTTTACAAGGTAATAAGAGCCAAGTCTATTGACGAGCTTGGCAAGAATATAGTCGTTCAGGGCGGAACGTTCCTTAACGACGCTGTGCTAAGGTCATTTGAAATGGAGCTTGGCAGAAACGTTATAAGACCTGCCATTGCGGGACTTATGGGTGCGTTCGGCTGTGCACTTTTCGCAAAAGAAAAATCTCAGGGCAGGGACGGCAAGTCAGGCGTTCTTACAAAGGCTCAGCTTGAAGAATTTGCTTACAATTCAAGAGCCGTTCAGTGCGGTGGCTGTGGTGCGCACTGTAACCTTACTATAATAAGATTTAATGACGGCAGAAGATTTACTTCCGGAAACCGCTGTGAAAAGGGTGCAGGCATAAAGATAACCGACAGAACGGAAAACATGATAGAGTATAAGTATAACAAGATACTCTCTTATGCTGACAACAAGCCTGCAAAGCCTATTGCAAAGGTAGGTCTGCCGCTTGCGCTGTCTTATTATGACCTTATGCCGTTTTTCTCAACACTGCTCACAAGCCTTGGATTTGAAGTGGTGCTGTCTGAGGAGTCAACGAGAGATACATATTACAAGGGTCAGCAAACTATTCCGTCTGATACGGTATGTTATCCTGCAAAGCTTTGTCACGGTCATATAGAGAGCCTCCTTGACAAGGGCGTGGACTTTATATTCTATCCTTGCATGAGCTACAATGCTGACGAGGGTCAGTCGGACAATCACTATAACTGTCCTGTTGTTGCTTATTATCCTGAGCTTCTAAAGGCTAACAATGACAAGCTGAATGATGATAATTTCATTATGCCTTATCTTGACATAAACATCAAAAAGCATGTTGCAAAGGCAATGGCAAGAGTGCTTTCAAAGTATAACATCACTGCAAAGCAGGTGCTTGGAGTGCTTAACAAGGCTTATTCTGAGCAGGTGAGATACCATAGGGATATCGAGGCTAAGGCGCAGGAGATAATCGCTGAGGCAAGGGCGAAGGGTCAGAAAATAATCGTTCTGGCAGGCAGACCTTATCACATCGACCCTGAGATAAACCACGGCATACACAAGCTTATCGCTTCTCTTGGCTTTGCTGTTATTACTGAGGACAGCGTGGCAATGAAGGTGGATACACCTCCACTTGACGTTCTCAATCAGTGGACTTATCACTCAAGGCTTTACAGAGCGGCAGAGTATGTATGCGAGAATGATGATATGCAGCTCGTTCAGCTGGTATCCTTCGGCTGTGGTATCGACGCTGTTACAACAGACGAGGTAAGAGCTATACTTGAAGAAAAGGGCAAGCTTTACACTCAGCTTAAAATAGACGAGATAACGAATCTCGGTGCGGCTAAGATAAGACTTAGATCCCTTGCGGCTGCACTTGAAGAAAAAGAGGCTGCTGCAAATGCTGAAAAGAAAATGGACAAGGAGGCAATGTAATGGCTGAAAAAGAGATAAAACACGCAGGCTCGGACAGAGTAAAAAGGTCTTATTTTGACAAGTCAAGACGTGAGGAATACACTATACTTATACCTGATATGCTTCCTATACACTTCAAGCTTATCATGGCGATATACAAAAAATACGGCTATAACATGGAGCTTTTGCAAAACTGCTCACGAAACGTTATAGACGAGGGACTTAAAAACACACATAATGACGCTTGCTATCCTGCACTTCTTGTTATCGGACAGTTTATGGACGCTCTCAAAAGCGGCAAATATGACCTTGAACACACGGCTCTGCTTATGTCACAGACGGGCGGCGGCTGTCGTGCATCAAACTATATCCACCTTATAAGAAAGGCGCTGTCAACGCAGTTCCCTGAAGTGCCTGTTCTGTCGCTGAATTTCAGCGGACTTGAAAAGGACGCTTCCATAGATATCACCCCTGCCATTGCAATGAAGCTTATTTATGCGGTACTTTATGGTGATATGCTCATGCTTTTGTACAATCAGTGCAAGCCTTATGAGATAGAGAAAAATTCTACGGACGAGCTTTTGGCAAGGTGGCAGCACAGGCTTGGAAAGCTGTTTGCTACCCCGAGCAGATATATGCACACAAAGAGCATTTACAATGCTATGCTCAAAGACTTTGCGGCACTTCCAAGGACAAAGGAGAAGAAGCCTAAGGTAGGTATCGTGGGAGAGATATACGTTAAGTATTCACCCCTTGCGAACAATCACCTTAACGATTTTCTGCTGTCTGAGGGCTGTGAGCCTAACGTGCCGGGACTGTTGGACTTCGTGCTTTACTGTGCGTCGGACGCTATCAACGACGAGAAGCTTTATGACAAGAAAACCAGCCGCACTCTTATGTATGGCATTGGTTATGATGTGCTTTACAAGTTCCAGAAGCAGCAGATAAAGGTCATCAACGAGCAGGGCATTTTCCAGCCGCCTCATGATTTTGAACACCTTAGAAAGTGTGCTGATAAGTATATTAGTCAGGGCGTAAAAATGGGCGAGGGCTGGCTCATCACTGCTGAAATGGCGGCTCTTGCAGAAACAGGCACAAAGAACATAATCTGCACTCAGCCATTCGGCTGTCTGCCTAACCATATTGTGGCAAAAGGTATGTCAAGGACTATCAAGCAGGCTTATCCTGACGCAAACATAGTCGCTATCGACTATGACCCGGGTGCGACAAAGGTCAACCAGGAGAACCGTATCAAGCTTATGCTTGCTAATGCGGTCATGGATTAATAGAGAACAGAAAGATAAAACCCCCTTGGAGCGTGGCTCTGAGGGGGTTTTGTTAGTCATAGTATTCTTTCGTTTCAAGATAGGATATTTGTTCCGGTGAAATGAAATCAAGGGCTTTTATTTCCTCTGCCACCTGCTCGGTACTGTTCTTTGTCAGCCTGACGTCAATGTCGATCACATCAATGATGCTGTTATTGTCGCTGTAAATATCGTCCGAATTACGGGTGTATAAAGTTATGGAGGCGAAGTTGCCTGCAAGGTTGCGGTTTTTCAGACAGTCGATATAATCGCTAAAGCTCTTTTCACGGCTGTCCAGAGCTTTAATGTAAATGTCTGTAAGCTGCTCAGCCTGCTCTTTAGTGAGAGTTTTTCTGCCTTCTGGGTTTTTGTAGCTTGAGGTATAGGTCATTATATCTTCGTCTGTCTGCACCCACACCCAAACGTCGTCATAGTCGGTGAGCACTGACAGGTCAGGCTTGCCAGCGAAACCGTCGCAAAGATATGAAATGAAGTTAAAGGCAAATATCATGATCATATATACAGCAAAGACTGCTATCCATTTTACGAATTTCGCTATTGTCAAGGTGCTCTTTGCAGAGAATATCCTTATAAGAAGGTAGCTCAGTAGCACCACTGGCAGCAGAACTATGTTGTCAGGATCGGAAAGAACGTAGGTCGTCACGGTCACAATGCCGAGGATAAGAACTATCTCACGAAAAGCGGTGAATACAAATGGCTTGCCTGTGGCTCTGCCGTCACGCTTTTTGTAGATGAAATACAGCAGGCATATGAGTGCTGCCGAAAGCAGCGAGCTGCCCATGAGCATTAAAACCAGTGCGTTTGAATAGCCGTTATCCATAAGATAAGCAGGAAATGCACTCCACGCAAACCACTTATCTGTAATGATTTCAATATCATCACTGCCTCGTGTTGAGAAAATGCTGATAGATGAAAGAACTATGCACCTTGGCAGTATCGCCTCACAGGCTGTTATTATCACAGCTGTGTATATGACCTCCGCAAGCCTGCCGCAGCAGACAAGACACAGTATCACAACAAGGTCAACGAACAGGCAGGTAGAAAGCTCAGTGAGAAACAGCACTGCGGCATACCTTGAAAGTATCTTCAAAGATAGATCGGTGGTTATGATAGTGGAAATAAACTGAATGATGTTCCAAAAAACTACAGGCAAGATGTGCAGCTTTACAAGTGTGCAAAGCTTTGAGAAAAAGCGTTCCTTTGCACCTGCGGGCAGTGAGTAGGCAAGGTCTGCGTGACTTTTGCTGTAGCTCTCATGGAAAAGAGCGAACACAGTGAAAACTCCGCACAGTGCGACAGCGGCAACGCCAATGTATGCAATGACATAGCCCTGATAGTAGTTCGTTATGCTTTCATTGTAGTAAGTAATAAAATTCCGTATGGACATCTGCACAATGTAATTTACAAAAAGCACCAGATTTGTGATTATAAAAAACAAACTGTTCGCTTTAAGATCACGGTTTGAGGTCCTACTTATCCTCTTCGCTGCTGACAGCATATCCACGCACCTCCATTTCGTAAATGAAAATCTCTTCAAGTGTGAGAGGGACAAGCTCCAGAACGGCAGGGGAGATAGCGGAAAGCTTTGCGGTGATATCCGCTTTTTCGCCCTTTGCCACCACGGTGGAAACTCTTCCAAGGTTTCTGAAACTGAGTACTTCGACGCCTGCGTTTTCTATGGCGGAGCGGTCAAGCTCACCGTCAGGGAGGGCTATCTGCACCTTTTCAAAGTTCTCTCTTACATCGTCGATATCCTTGGCGAAAATGACCTCGCCTTTGTGTAGGAGCATTGCCTTGTCGCAAAGCTCGCCTATTTCGGTAACGTTGTGGGAGGACACGATAAGGGTCGCACCACGGTCGAAAATATCGTCAACTATCATTGTACGGATAAGCTTTCGCATGGCAGGGTCAAGGCCGTCAAAAGCCTCGTCAAGGAGGATATACTTTGTTCGGCAGGCAAGTGCAGCCGCAACGATAGCCTGCCTTTTCATGCCCTTTGAAAACTGTGACAGCGGTTTCTTCCGTGGCAGGTCAAGCTTTGAGATAAGGTCATCGAACACCTTGTCGTCAAAGGTCGGGTAGCTGCTTTGGTAAAAGCTTTTCAGGTCATTCACTGTCAGTCTTGAAAACTGCACCGTTTCGTCGCTCACAAAGAAGATGTTCTCTTTAGCCTGCGGCCGGTCATAGACCTCTGTTTTGTCAATGGTGACGCTGCCGCTGTCGGGGCGGTAGATCCCGCTTATAACACGCAGCAGGGTGGATTTACCTGCACCGTTCGAGCCTACAAAGCCGTATATGCAGCCCTCGGGGATATCCAGGGTGACGGCTTTCAGTGCCTCGTGATCTTCGTCTGCGTTTTTGAATGTAAGTGACAGGTCTTTTATTTCTATCATTCTTTGTCACTCCTTTCTTTCTGTTCCTCCGCCAGTTCTTCAAGGACGGAGGTAAGCGATCCAAGGCTTATGCCTGCCTGCATTGCGGCGGCGGCATGGAGCTTAAATTCTTCCAGCAATTTTTTCTCTATAGAGCCTTTCTGCTTTGCCACAAAGCAGCCTTTTCCTGCCACGGAATAGATTATTTCGTCATGCTCAAGTCTGCTATAGGCTTTGGCGACTGTGTTTGGATTCAGACCCAGTTCCTTTGCCAACATTCTTGAGCTTGGCAGCTTATCGTTTTCTTTTAGCACGCCTTTTGATATAAGGCTTGAGAACTGGCTGCATATCTGTTCGTAAATAGGTGCTCTTCCTGTAAGATCAAGCGTTATCACCTTGAATACCTCCTTTCGATTTTGTTGTTTCGTTTCATTTGTTCTGCTGTACCAACTGTATTATTTGTTGTAGTACACTTAGAGTATACAACTATAAGTCTGATTTGTCAAGGAGCGTGGATATTTTTCAGCACTTATCACAATACTGCGTCGTTTTGATAGTTGGAAATGTACAAAAGTTTAGGCCTTGGGGAGGGAAATATTATTAAAATGTAAAAAATGTGTTTAAAGGGCTTTGGGGCTATTGACAGGGAAGAAAAATAGTGTTATACTTTAATACATAAAAGCTTAAAAGCATAAAATCTTTAAAGTGATAAATCTTACACAGACGTGGTAAGGGTCTGCTTTTGGAAAGGAAGTAATCACAATGGCAAATCAGGCAAAGACGATAAATCAGAAAGGTGACCTTATGTCATATCGTCCTGATATAAAGCTTCTGGACGCAACTATCCGTGACGGAGGACTTGTAAATAATTTTGGATTTTCAGACGAGTTTGTAAAAGAACTCTATAAAACTAATATAAAATCAGGCGTTGAATACATGGAGTTCGGCTACAAGGCTTCTAAGGAGCTTTTTGACGTCAAGGGGTTCGGCAAGTGGAAGTTCTGTGATGAGGAGGATATCAGAGCTATCGTTGGTGATAATGACAGCCCTCTGAAGCTTTCTGTTATGGCTGATGTTGGCAGATGTGATTTCAAAAAAGATATCCTGCCAAAGAGTGAGAGCGTTATCGACATGATAAGGATCGCAACATACACTCATCAGATGCCTGGTGCGTTGGAGATGATAAATTACTGTCACGATATGGGCTATGAAACTACTATCAACATCATGGCTGTTTCTGCAAGTCGAGAGGACGATATCGCACAGGCTCTTGACCTTGTGGCAAAAAGCCCTGTTGATGTTATCTATCTTGTTGACAGCTACGGCTCACTTTTCCCTGAGCAGGTGAGAAGACTTACTGCGCAGTATTGCGAGGTGGCTGAGGCTAGTGGCAAAAAGGTGGGCGTTCATATGCACAACAATCAGCAGCTCGCTTTTGCAAACACTATCGAGAGCATTTCTCACGGCGCAAGCTTTGCTGACGCCACAATGAGCGGAATGGGAAGAGGTGCAGGAAACTGCTTCATGGAGCAGATGCTCAGCTTCCTGAGAAACCCTAACTACAAGCTTACTCCTACACTGAAGTTCGTTGAGAAGTACGTTGCTGAGGAGAGGGCAAAGGGTTCACAGTGGGGCTATGACGTGCCTTATATGCTCACAGGTGCGCTCAATCGCCACCCTCGTGCGGCTATCGCATTCCTGAAGGATAACAGAACAGATTACAACGAATTGTATATGGATCTTCTTAACGAGTTGTCATAAAATCATTCTTTCATATAAACGGCGTTTCCATAGTGATGTGGGACGTCGTTTTTGTGTTGCAAAATTTTTTATCGTATGTTATAATTATTTTGCGTTTTCATAAAACCTTTCGGCGGATATCTCGTCATTATAGGTGAAAGGACTTTCAATGAAGTATATTGTATAGGGGGGCGGAAAATGGAGGACAGCAAGATAATCGAGCTTTATGAAAACAGAGATCAGCAGGCTATCTCACAATCGGATATAAAATACGGCGGATACTGTTATTCTGTGGGCTACAATATTCTTGGAGTCAGGGAGGACACGGAGGAGTGCGTGAACGAAACTTGGCTCAGGGCATGGAACTCCATTCCGCCACAGAAACCCAGAATGCTGTCGGCATTTTTCGGGTGGATAACAAGAAATATCGCATTTGACAGATATCGTGCGTCAAAGACTGCAAAGCGTGGAAAAGGTGAGATAGCGGCGGTCTTGGAGGAGCTTGACGAGTGCATACCTGACAATGACACCACCGAGAGTCTTTGCGACGGCAGACATCTTGAGTGGCTTATAAACGAATTTCTTGGCGAGTTGCAGGAGAGAGACAGAAATATATTTCTCCAGCGATATTGGTTTGCAACGCCTATAAAAGAGACATCAAAAAAGTATGCTATGAACCTGAACACAGTTAAGGCGAGCCTTTTCAGAAGCAGAAATAAGTTAAAGGCTTTGCTTGAAAAGGAGGGAGTTCTTTTATGAAAACAACAGGAGAGGATATTTTCAAGGCTTTGGAAAATGCTGACGAGCATTACATTGAAGAATGCAGACAGAGCGGCAGCGGCATAAAGATAAAAACCATATGGACAAAGTGGGCGGCTGTGGCGGCCTGCGGTGTTATCGCTGCGGCGACGGGTGTTATGATGTTTGCAGGCAAGTCGGATAAAGATATAAAGGCAAAGTCTGCGGCTGACCAGCAGATGGCAGACGAGGAAGCAACAGTGTCATATAGAGTTCCTTGGGACGAATATGCAATGAATGCAAAATATGAGACGTTTGAATATAACGATGTGGAATATGTTTCAATGGGACATGTTGATAAGTCTTTTCTTGACAGCAAGCTCACCACCATGACTCTTGAAACGGAAAACTATGAGACAAACAAAAAGGAAACAACAAAAGCGGATATTTATTCAATAAAGGACTTGTCACCAAGCGTTTATCTGGCGGTGGTCTTTGATGACGGCTCTGTGGCGTGGTATGATGATTGGAAATACTCACCTGATTGCAAGACCGATATGACCCTTGATGACATAATAAATGACGTAAGTCTTGAAAAAACGGCTCGTGTGGACTATGCTTACAATGACGCAGGAATGGGCAGGCTCAGAAAGTATACTAATACCGACATCTCAAAGCTGCTTGACCTGTTAAAGGACGATAATGGTTCATACAATGCGGTCTATGAGGGAGACGCTTATGAGAGCGACCCTGATATTAATTTGTCGGTAACAAATGATGATGAATATTACATTGAGGGCGGAATAACAATAAGCTTCTATGTAGAAAGACTTGACGTCAACGGTACGGCTTATTTTACTGCTAACGGAGATCTGTATGTTCAGCTTTTTGCAGGAGATATATTAAAATTTGATATAGGCGGTGAAAAGGCAGAAAAGCTTGAAAACTGGCTCAATGAGAACTGCGAATACACTGACGAAAAGAAAAACGCTGAGGTCGCTGACGATGTTGACCCTAGTGAGAAAGCAGTGACTTCTGTCGCCAAGGACGATTCTGATATGGCCGACGAAGTTGATATTGGATATATCGACTATTTTGAGGACGTTGGGGACAATACCTTTACAACAAAGGACGGCAGGCTCACGGCGAAATACTCCTATGAGGTAAGCGGAGGCGAGTTCATAAGCCATATTACCTACACAAACAACTGGGACAAAGACATGGCGCTTGACTTCACGACTGACCAGTATATCACCACAGAGGACAGTAAGGGCAATTTCACGAGCTATGGCGAAAATGGCGACAGAAACACCATGAACACTTTGCTCAAAGCCGGAGAGAGCTACACGTATGACTATAAGACGGATATTGGTGCCGACTATGTGAAAGGCACGGCAAAGATAACGCTTATCGCAAACACTGCAAGCGATAAAAACTGCAATGTAGTAAACTATGTGACGCTAAAAGATATAGAGATAGATTTTCAGTAATGAAATAGTTTAATGTGTAGGGGCGAACTGAGTTCGCTTGATGCAAAAGATAAAAGCCTGTCGTATCGGACTGATACGGCAGGCTTGATTTTATTTGTGCTTGTAGACCACACGCTCTTTTACGTCTATCTGCTTGTAGGATATTTTGAAGCCTATCCATGTGGCAAATGGATAGAGTAGTGGGAATATGGCGGTCATGATGAAAACAAATGGGGACATATCTTTCACGTCGGCAGAGTGGGCAGCCCAATCTATAAGAGGATAGAAGCAGGCGTCGAGAAGCTTATAGGCAGGCATGAAGTTGAACGAGCCGCTGATTTTTGATATCATCAGCAGTATCATTGTTATGTAGCATGGTATGCTTGCAATAAGACCAAGTGTGAAGCCATAGTTAGGGCAATCATTTTCACCGTGGAATGTGACCTTATTTCTGGCTTCCTCTCCCTGTTTCAAACCAAAGTCAGCCATAAGGCAGACCACTGTGAGAAGTCCTGTAAGACCGAAAATTATATTTGCCAATGCACCGAAAGGCTTTGCAACTGCGATAAAAAAGAGGAATACGAAAATTCCGAAGAACTCTGTTTCAACCCATTTCAGCAGTGCGGTGAGTATAGCTTTTTGTTTGTTGTATTTTTCCATTTTAATACTCCCGATAAAAATAGTATAAGATGATTATACCACGTTATCGTGATATTTTCAACTGTTATGCAGATTTTTCATCTGATAATCACAAAAGCTTCGGGCAGGATAATAACATAAAAAGGAGAGTGATAGCCATGAAAAAGCGTGACAAGAGTCGTTTCCCGCAGGCTTCAGACGGCACAAAGGTATACAAGCCCCATGACGTTATCTCGGCAGGTCAGGAATATGTTGTGACGGACAATTACACTGCGCCAAACGGCAGAGTATACAATCGTCAGGAGCAGAATGCAGGCTGGGCGAGAAAATGGGTAGACGAGAACGAAAAGTAGCCGTTGAAAAACCTCTGCAGGTGTGATATAATTACAGTATATCATGATCTGCGGGGGGTATTTTTATGAAAAAGACAGCATTGGTAACAGGTGGCTCTGGTGGGATAGGCTCGGAGATATGCAGGGTGCTTGCTGAGGACGGCTGGCAGGTGGCTGTATGCTACAAGAATGGCAGGGCGGCGGCGGAAGCTTTGGTATCTGAGCTTAAAGAGCGTGGCTTATGTGCAGAGGTTTTTTACTGCGACATTGGCGACAAGGACAGTATAGATAAATGCGTGGCGGAAGTCAGGGACAGTTTGGGCTTTGTTACGCTTCTTGTAAACAACGCAGGCACAGCGGATATAGAGCTTTTTACTGACATGACTGACGAGAAGCTATGCGAGATGATGAACGTGAATCTGCTTGGTGCAATGCGTATGAGCAGGGCAGTGCTTCCTGAGATGATAAGGGAACACAGTGGAAATGTGATAAATATAACCTCCGTATGGGGCGAAAAGGGAGCTTCCTGCGAGGTTGCATACTCGGCGGCAAAGGCTGGGCTTATAGGATTTACGAAGGCGTTGTCGAGGGAAGTTGCCATAAGCGGTATAAGGGTGAACTGCGTATCCTGCGGAATGATAGACACGAAAATGAACGGCGAGCTGACGGATGAAGATGTTCGTGTGATAGTTGATGACATACCGGCAGGCAGGATAGGCAAGCCGAGAGATGTGGCGAATGTTGTGCGTTTTCTCAGTGGAGAGGGAGCAGATTACATTCACGGGCAGGTCGTCAGAGTGGACGGGTGCTGGATATAGGTCACTCGCCGTGACGGGCATTTTACGCTGCAATTTGTGATATGATGTAATTTTGCACCGCTTTTTGAAATGTGTAGGTGAGCGATGCCGTGGTTGCCATATCCTTGATGCCAAATTATTTTGGGGTGACATTGTGTGATATTTTTCAACAATTCAACGGGCGAGAAATATCGGGCTGTCGCATTTCGGTGAAACCGAAATTGAGCCAGGCCCCTACAATGCTGAATTTTTACAAGTTCTGAGAACGGGCGACCTCAGGTTGCCCCTACAGATCATTCGGGCAAGTTTGTTGTGCCGCAAAGTCGCTTTGCTTGGTGCTTGTGCACAACTTTGGTCAGCTATGCTAATTCCTCATTCCTCACTCCTCATTCCTCATTCAGTGTGTATACTCTCCACACACATCTGCATATACTAAGTTAAAACATTTCTCCCCATCAGGACAAGGAGGTCAGTATATGGATTATCTTATGCTTGTGGATAAATTCAATCCCATAGATATGGGATTTTACGATCGTGTGGAGTTGACAGAGGTGAACGGCAAGTTTATGGAATCTCAGGCAGGAAACAGGCTCAGGCTTCTGCTCAAAAAGGCGGAAGCTGACGGCATAAAGCTGAAAATTATTTCTGCCTATCGCTCTTTTGAATATCAGCAGATGCTTTGGGAGCGTGAAGTATCTCACGAAATGTGGGGCGGTCTGAGTTATGAAAAGGCTGTGGAAAAGGTGGGCAGAACTCTCGCTCTCCCCGGGTCAAGCGAACACAACACCGGGCTTGCTGTGGATCTCGGCAGAGAGGGTGACAATGATGTGAGCGACGATTTTTACAAGACGCCTGAATCACGGTGGCTTTGTGCAAAT
>ERZ780140.181-NODE-181-length-23912-cov-1.78581_pt1 | contig 23912 bp, 14 predicted proteins | sample MGYA00511475_ERZ780140 | MGnify/ENA primary metagenome ERZ780140 (study PRJEB29588, sample SAMEA2151034) | human gut metagenome | biome: human gut; feature: human-associated habitat; material: faeces | place: Denmark | collected 2008/2010 ...
CCACTGACTCTCGCCGAAAGTCTGGAAACGACCAAGATACACTCCGTAGCCGGAAAACTCGGCAAAAACTCCTCACTGATAGCCGTACGTCCATTCCGCAGCCCCCATCATACTATTTCACAAGTAGCCATGGTAGGCGGTGGAAGTACTCCCCAGCCAGGAGAAATCAGCCTGGCACACAATGGTGTACTTTTCCTCGATGAGTTGCCAGAGTTCAACCGGAGTGTGCTTGAAGTACTCCGTCAGCCGCTCGAAGACCGACGCATAACCATCTCACGTTCCAAATACACTTTGGAATATCCGGCCAGCTTCACACTCATAGCTTCCATGAATCCCTGCCCTTGCGGATATTATAATCATCCCACACGCCATTGTGTCTGTAGTCCCGGACAAGTACAACGATACCTGAATAAAATCTCGGGGCCCCTACTCGACCGCATCGATATACAGGTAGAAATTGTACCCGTACCTTTCGAAAAATTATCCGAACAGGCAAAAGGTGAGCCGAGCTCGGCCATACGCGAACGAGTCATCCGGGCACGGCAGATACAAGCCAAGCGGTTTGCACACGACGCAGGCATCCATTGCAACGCACAAATGTCGTCACGTTTACTGCACCAGTATGCATTGCCCGACGAAAAAGGCCTCACATTGCTCCGCAATGCCATGGAACGTTTCCATCTTTCGGCACGTGCCTACGACCGCATTCTGAAAGTTTCAAGAACCATTGCCGACCTGGAAGATTCCCCACAGATACAATCCCATCACCTGGCAGAAGCAATCAGCTACCGTAACTTAGATCGGGAAAACTGGGCAGGATAACGCAGAACATAATAGCAACAAACAAAGACAAATATTACGCATATCCAATTAACTACTTATCAATCAATATGAAAAATATCAGTAGAAATGCAATTATCGGTTATCCGGCTGGAATCATTACCGGTATCACCTACGGATTAAACCCCTTGTTCGGTGTTCCATTAATGAAAAACGGGGCAGCAATCGAATCAATCCTATTCTTCCGATATGCCATTGCCGTACTATTTTTAGGCTTATTTCTTTTATTAAGCAAACAAAGTTTCAAGATATCCCGAAAAGAGGCTGGTGTGTTACTGGTTCTCGGCCTACTCTATACTTCAAGCAGCATATTCCTGTTTGAAGCATACAACTATATCGCCTCCGGTCTTGCCACCACCATCATATTCCTTTATCCGGTTGTTGTTGCAATCATCATGGTTTTCCTGAAAGTAGTACCTTCCTGGCCTGTCTGGTTATCCATTATTCTCACCTTTGCAGGAGTAGTCATCATGACACAAAGTGATTCCACACACACCATCAACCCAATAGGAGTTATCCTGTCCTTAGGCTCAGCTTTGGTTTATGCCTTGTTTATTGTCATCATCAACCGGAGCAAAACAATCAGTAAAATATCGAACAGCCTGCTGACGTTTTATGCCTTAACAGTCGGTGCCATTATTTTTCTGGGGAAAATTATAATATCGGATATTGATATAACAGCCGGAATCAATCACAACATGGCCTGGCTGAACCTCGTCGGTCTTGCCCTTCTTCCTACCGTGGTTTCCACCGCAACACTGGCAATTGCCACACGAAATATCGGAGCGACCAAGGCTTCTGTACTGGGTGTCTTCGAACCTGTCACAGCCATCCTTATTGGAACCATCGTTTTCGGAGAAGCACTCACAACTAATATCATTGTAGGTATCTTGCTTTCCATAGCTTTCATGATAGCCAAGACCAAACGATAATACCCTTCTGCAAGTTATTTCAAAACAAAGAAGTGGCTTTTTAGCCCTTCACGTCCTTCACCCACCCCCTCCAGAAGAGAGAAAACCCGCTGGATCAAACAAGGTAACCGGCAAAAAAGGTAAAAGGAGCCAATCCCATGAAGGGTGTGAAGGACTAAAAAGGCTACTAAAACTCTTTATATACGAGCAAATCGCGGCATATTAGTTTCGAAATGCCGGCATGTTTTCTGAAAATTTGTACAAAAACAAAAATCTTTTGTACAAAAGATTCAGCAAGCATGCCGGTACTATCGGAACTTATCCTTATTCTATTTGAGATATTCGCTAGGCGGAATACCAAACTGTTGCTTGAAGCTTTTTGAGAAATGAGATAAGGTATTGAAACCTGTCATATCCGCTATTTCCGAAATCGTATACTTGCCTTCTTTCAATAACTCAGCCGCACGGTTCAGCTTATACGTCTTAAAGAAAACACTCGGGTTTTCTCCGGTCAGCCCCTTTACCTTATAATAAAACTTCGTACGCGATATCTTCAGCAACTGAGTCATCCGCGTTATATCCAGTTCCGGATTAGACAATTCGCTTTCCATCAGACGATAAAGATCTGTCATAAATGCATTATCCTGTGGTGACAGTATATTCTCCTCTATCTTATCCGTCTTTGTAGACTGACTTAACAAGCTACGTGTCTTTTCGCGATTATTGAGCAACGATTTAATAAGTGCCAGCAAATAATGCGGTTCGAAGGGCTTCGTAACATACGCATCAGCCCCGACATTCAGTCCTTCCACCTGATTTTCGATAGTCGTCTTTGCCGTAACCAGAATAACCGGAATGTGGCAGAGCTGCAAACTCTCCTTTACTTCCCGACAAAGCCAGTAGCCATCTTTTCCAGGCATCACTACGTCGCTCAGAATCAAATCGGGTGCATGTTCGGTAATGGCTTCTAATGCACTTTCCGCATTAAACCGGCAAATTACCTGATATTCGGCATTCAGCAGCATTTCCAGATAATAAGCAACCTCGGAATCATCATCTACAACCATGATTGTCTTTTTCTCCTTACCGGCCTCTGCAACAGGCTTCAGTGGAGGTGTATTATCTTCCAGCGGGAAAGCTTCCAACTGGTTAACCTGTTCGTGAGCTCGTTCTGCTTCCGAATAAGCAGACTGACTAACCGGTACGGTCAACGTAAATACCACTTTTTTCTCACCTTCCAAATTGGCAGCGACCAGAGTACCATGATGCAATTTAGCCAGGCTACGCGCATAGTAAAGTCCAATACCTGTACCCCAGTTATATACTCCTCCATGCTCATCCGAAATCTGATAGTACCGTTCGAATATCTTCTCCAGTTTGTCTTCCGCAATCTGCCCGGTATTGATTACTTCTATTTTTATAGACTGTGTACCTTCCTCTCCCGATATGACATCGAAATTCACATAAATACGTCCACCTACAGGAGTATACTTCAAGGCATTCGACATCAGATTGGTAAATATCTTGTCAATTTTATCCTCATCGATCCAAGCGATGAAACTACCTTCCAGCCCACTGGTAGCCAGTGTGATAGATTTATTTTCAGCATTAATCCGGAAAATATCCGTCAGTTCTTTCAACAAGACGATAACTTCGGTAGGACGTACCTTCAATTTCAGCGTATCGTTTTCCAGTTTGTTAAAATCAAGCATCTGGTTTACCAGCCTCAGCATCCGGTTTACACTACGCTGCACAATACGCAGCAAGTTCTTGTTATTGCCAGTAATGTCCGGACTACTATATAATAAAGAAACCGGACCTGCAATCATGGTGAGCGGCGTACGGAATTCATGGGATATATTGGCGAAGAAACTCATATTCATCTTATTGATGAATTGTTCCTGCTCTTTTGCCCGTTCGGCAAGCAGTGCCGCCTGTTTTTCTGCACGGATTCGTTTGACATCTCTTATAAAGAATCCCAATATAGCAATTCCAACTATCAGATAACAGCAATAAGCCCACCAGGTAGCCCAGGGAGCAGGGTGCATAATCACCCGAATAGCATTTTCCCCGACAATTGTGCTCTGGTCGTTCCGAGTAATCTTGACCCGGAAAGTATAACTTCCGGCAGGCAAGTTAGCATAATAAGCCTCTTTATTATTATGGGCATCAATCCAGTACTGGTCGAACCCGTCCAGTTTATAATAATAATGCATACGCTCGCTCTCACTATAATCGAGTGCCGCAAACGAGATGCTGAAGCCATTCTGGTCGTACTTCAAATTAATATCCGGATTATACGACAAATGACGGTCGATACATGCACCCTTTCCGGGACGGACCAGCACATTATGTATTTTTATATCTTCAAAAAGTAACGGAATATGGTGTCTGACCCGCATGTCGGTTGGCTGGAAAATAGTCAGTCCGTGAGTTCCTCCGAACACAAGCGTACCATCATCCAACTGACACGAAGCTCTGTCGTAGAACTGATTGCCACCCAATCCGTCGGCTTCATAATAATTTACCAGCTTACCCGTCTGAGGCATATACTTGCTCAGTCCGTACAATGTACTTATCCACAGATTTCCCTGCTTGTCTTCCTCTATACTGGAAATATCTGTACAAGCTGTTCCCGGCAAGGAAGTTACCTTTCCTGACTCCGGAGAATAACACATCAATCCGTTACTTACCGTTCCAATCCATATATTTCCATAACTATCTTTATATAAATCGGTCGGAATAAAGACGGAACGGCGTATGCAACGCTCAAAATCCTGCTTGTTCATATTAAATCCATATTGTTTTCCATCGGAAGAAAGCAATTCCAAAGGTTGGTTAAATGCGGCAACCAGCATATTTCCGTCGCCCACAGGTAAAAGTCCCGGAATAAAAGTATAACCATTAAAAACAGGTAAGGTATGAAAACTCTTATCTCCTTTAGGCAATATACATAGGAAACGACTGGCAGAGCCTACCCATATCGTCTGCTTTTCATCTTCTACGATAGACATGGGCATAACAACCGGATAACGTTCGTTTACCCGAAAATCTCCATTTTCATAGCTACACCTTAGGACCTCTCCGGAAGTTGTTGTCATCCAGACGGTTTCATCTACCTTACTCACATACACCTGATTGATATAGGCCGTACTTTCTTCATTTCCATGAAAAAGTTCATGGTGCTCGATTCTTTCCAGCCGCTGGTCGGCAAACTGATACACATATATTCCGTCCATCAAAGTAGCAATCCATAGATTCCTCTTTTTATCAGCAGACAGCGAGATTACCGACTTATCCTTAAAGAAGGAACTCAGATAACTATTATTATTGAACAGCTTCTTATAACGATAATGCACAACGTAGCCCTGATCTACTGAACCAATCCATAAATTTCCCTGCGAATCGCTAAACATACGACTGATCTTAAAATTCGGAACTTCAAAAGGGAAACCGTTTTCTCCTTGATGAATGACAGTCTTTTTAGTTCGATCATAATAAAAAATACCTTTTCTCTGTGTACAGAGCAAGACACCATTTTCGTAAGGATAAACATAATCGACAGGCACATGAGATAAAATCGGATGCGAGGCGATTGCCGCAGGTAAAGCCACATACTTACGTTGCTTTACATCGAAGACAGATAAAGACCGACTGCCCGCTATCCATAACTCTCCATTTTCCAACAAATAGGCACTACGACAAAACTCATCGCATGCCGTTGAAAATGTTCTCCGGTAATCGGATAACGAATAACACCGCAATTCCTTGGAAGTAATTACCCAGCAGTTATCCTGCGCATCCAGAAAGCTGTTGAAGACATACGAAGTATCAAAATCATAAACTACAGGATCAAAACGCTCCTCCAGTGAATCATACAGGCATATATTACTCATCGTCGTCAACAGAATCTTTCCCTTGGAAGACTCTGAGATACGAATGCCATTCTTGTTTCCTCCACTCAAACGAATATTCTTGAAGTTATCTTCATCGGTATACAGACAGATTCCGTTCACTGTCGATATCCACAAACGTTTTTTTGAATCCAGAAAGATATCTTGAATATGATTGTCGGGAATATCAAGAGAATCGTCCGTACAAAAGTATTGATGATACTCGTTCACACTAAATTTATTCAATCCACGAAAAGTACCAATCCAGATATGCCCGTTTCCATCTTCACCAAATGCCGTTATCTGCTGATTGGATATATCATTCGTAACAAGAGGGCTTTGTCTTTCCATTCCAGCAAGTAAATTCTTCTCAGCTTGACTGCAGGAAAACAATAAAAGGAGGAAAGACAGAAAACTTAATATTCTCATTTCAAGTACTGTTAGTTAACAAAATTACAGATACAAATATAATGAAAAAACAAGGTGGGAAACACCCTCTAAGCAGTTTTTGAACATTTAGATAAACATTTAAACAAATAAAACAAGGCCACTGAACGTAAAAACAAACTTTAAAAATAAATAAAATAATTGTAGAGAAAAGAACATCGTAATATTGCAAACGGAAAACTTAAAACAATAAACCTATGATAAAGCACAAATTACCTACCTTCATTTTCATGGCAGTGCTCGGACTCTATGCCGGCAATGTACATGCTGCCAACAAATACAATGAACCTTGTGATGAAATCACCGCATCGTCGGATATTGCCGTCACCTCAACTCAATATGGGAAAGTGGCCGGTTACCTTGAAAACAATATCTTTACTTTTAAAGGTGTTCCTTATGCCAAAGCAGAACGCTTCATGCCGCCCGTAGCCCCCGACCAATGGGACGGCATCCGTAGTTCACGAGCTTACGGACCTACCTGTCCGCAGACAGAACGTATGGGATGGCAGTCGGATGAACAAGCATTCGCTTTCAACTGGGACGACGGTTTCCCTGGAGAAGACTGCCTGCGCGTAAATATCTGGACTCAAGGATTAAAAGATGGCAAAAAACGTCCTGTCATGGTGTGGCTTCACGGCGGAGGTTATGCAGCTGGTTCGGGACAGGAATTACCTTCCTACGATGGAGCGGCTTTATCAAAAAAGGGTGATGTCGTAGTAGTCACCTTAAACCACAGATTAAATGTACTTGGCTTCCTTGACTTATCAGCTTACGGAGGCAAGTATGCACAAAGCGTGAACGTCGGTTTACTAGACTTGGTAGCCGCACTCCGCTGGGTACACAATAATATAGAGAACTTTGGCGGTGATCCTTCAAACGTCACCATCTTCGGTCAGTCGGGAGGAGGAGGAAAAGTTTCTACCCTGCTGGCTACTCCTTCTGCCAAGGGACTCTTCCAGAAAGCTATCGTACAAAGCGGCTCCATGCAACGTACCATGGAAAGCAAATATTCCCGGCAAATAGCAGCGGCTACACTGGAAGAACTGGGCATCCAGCCGGAAAATATAGACAAACTTCAGTCTACTCCTTACAAAACACTGCTGGCTGCCGGCGAAAAAGCAATTGCCAAAGTCCGTAAGGAAGCAGAAAAAGAAGGCATTCATTCGTTTATCTTCGGATGGGGACCTACAGTAGACGGTAACATTCTACCCAAACAGCCGGAAGAACAGACTGAATTGTCAAAGGACATTCCGATGATGATTGGCACTACCCTGCATGAGTTCTGCATCAGTACGTATGTGCCTGCACTCAGAAATGCCACACTCGATCAGGCAAAGGAAATGCTGAAGGCTAAATACGGAGACAAGACAGACGAATATATCGAAGTCTTTAAAAAGGTATATCCGGCAGTAACCCCGAAAGACTTGATAGACACCGACGTTACCTTCCGTCCTACAGCCATTGAGCAAGGCAACTGGAAAGCAGCCCAGCATGCGGCTCCTGTCTATATGTACCAGTTTGCATGGGAATCGCCGGTAATGGATGGCATCCTGCGCTCCACTCATTGCATGGAAATAGCCTTTGTTTTCGACAACATTGCCCGATGTGCTTCCATGACAGGTGGTGGTAAGGATGCCCAAGCACTGGCAGACAAGATGAGCAGTGCCTGGATACAATTTGCACGTACAGGAAACCCAAGCGTAGGAGGACTGCCTGCGTGGGAACCATATACTGTAGAAAAAGGTGCAACGATGATTTTCAACAACCAGAGTGAAATCAAATATCACCATGACAAAGAACTGATGCAATTCATTTCTGCATTTCCAATGAGAGGATTCTAATTAACTAACCTAATTCTTAACCATATGAAAAATACAATTAACAGACAATGGACCAGAACGATAGCCTTTATCGTTTTGGTTATGTGGATGGGATTGTCATCCGCATTGGCGCAAAACGCAATCACCGTAAAAGGACAAGTCTTGGATGCCAAGAGCAAGGAACCCTTAATCGGTGTAAGTGTACTTGAAAAGGGTACTTCCAATGGTACCATTACCGATTTCGATGGGAATTATGTGCTGAATGTACCCCAAGGGCATATCCTTGTATTTTCTTATGTAGGCTATTCAACTCAGGAAATTCCTGTCATTAAATCTTCCCTGAACGTTTCTTTAAAAGAAGATACACAAACATTGAACGAAGTAGTGGTAGTAGGATATGGTGTACAGAAAAAAAGTTCTGTCACCGGTTCTATTTCACAGGTGAAAGCAGAAGATATGGAAAACCGTTCCGTTGCTACGGTACAGTCGGCACTGCAAGGTAAGACTTCCGGAGTACAGGTGATTTCTTCATCAGCCGCTCCGGGTGAGACTCCGACCATCCGTGTACGTGGTTATTCTTCTAACGTAGCTTCCGACCCGCTTTATGTAGTAGATGGTGTACGTCTGTCTGATATTTCGGGTATTGACCCGAATGATATCGCTTCTATCGAAGTTCTGAAGGATGCTGCCTCGGCTGCTATCTATGGTGCAGAAGCTGGTAACGGCGTTATCTTGATTACCACTAAAAAAGGAAAGACAGGACAAGGAAAAGTTTCTTATGATTTCCAATATTCTATCCAGTCACTTGGCAAAATGCCGAAACTGATGAATGCTAAAGAATATTCTACTTACATGGTAGAAGGTGGTGTATTCGACCAGTCCAAGATTGATAAAGACTGGGATGGTATTACAGATACCAACTGGGCTGATGTTGTTTTTGGTAAAGGCCAGATGCAAAAGCACAATGTTTCGTTCTCCAATGGTAACGAAAAAGGTAACTATTATCTCTCTCTTTCTTATCTTGACAACAACGGTATCGTAAGAGGAGATGCCGACTTCTACAAACGTCTGACCGGTTCTATCAATGCCGATTATCAGATTAAAGACTGGTTAAAGGTAGGAACTACCAACCAGATTGAAAAATACAACTACCGCAAACTGTCGGGCAATAATGCATACGGTAGCTTCTTCCAGGCTGTCATGGAACTTGACCCGCTGACTCCGAGCACTTATGCTCCGGGTAATTTGCCAGCTAACATGCAGGCTGTACTCGACAACGGCAAGACCTTGCTGACTGATGAAAACGGCAATTACTATGCTGTATCCAACTTCGTTGAATCGGAAAACTATCATCCGATGATCATGCGCGACAACTCTGTTCCTAAAAACAGCGGATTCAATGTAAACGGTTCTGCTTATGGAGAATTGAAACCATTCGATGGCTTTGTATTTACTTCACGTTTCGGTTATCGCTTGTCGGGTACCCGTTCATCAACAGTCAGCCTGCCATTTTATGGAAACTCTGTTCAGAACAATGACTTCGTTTCTATCAGCGGTACATCTAGTACTTCTATCTACTGGCAGTGGGAAAACTTCGCCAACTATATCAAGACTTTCAACAAACATACCATCAATGCCATGCTGGGTATGTCTTATCAGGAATCAACTTACGACTATATCACAAGTGGTTTCCAGGCCAACGGAGCAGATGCCATTACCAACAGAGATCCGTCGTTCTGGTATCTGAACTATGGCGATCCGTCGGCCAGCAAATCTATTCAAGGTGAAAAGACCCGTACTGCTAAATATTCTTACTTCGGACGTATCGGATACGACTTTGCCGGAAAATATATGTTGCAAGCTTCTCTGCGTGCTGATGCTGCCGACCTGTCTTATCTTCCTCTGGAAAAACGCTGGGGATACTTCCCTGCTGTATCTGCCGGATGGACCGTTTCGGAAGAAAACTTCTTTACTCCGTTGAAGGATGTCGTAACCAATCTTAAGTTGCGTGCCAGCTGGGGACAAAATGGTAGCTTGGCTGCATTGGCAAGCAATCTTTACGGTTATGGAACTACCATGGTAACCGCTGGTTATTATCCGTTTGTTCCGGGCAACAACTATACAACAGGTATTCGTCCGAACAGCTTAGGTAACGATAAACTGAAATGGGAAACTTCTGAACAAACCAACGTAGGTTTGGATGCTCGTTTATTCAACGACCGTTTGACATTCTCTATGGACTGGTTCCACAAAAAGACAAAAGACCTGCTTATCACAGGTACTACTCCTTCACTCATCATCGGTGGAACCACTTCTCCGATCAATGCTGGTAACGTAAGCAATAAAGGTTTTGAATTCGAAATAGGATGGAGAGATAAAATTGGTGACTTCGATTACAGTATCAAAGGAAATCTGGCAACATTGAAGAACAAAGTTACTTATCTGGATCCGTCACTCACCAGAGCTGCGGGAACAACTTTCCATACGAATACAATCACTTATTTCGAAGAAGGTTATCCGGTTTACTACTTCCGTGGTTATCGCTGTGAAGGCATTAACCCGGAAGACGGAGAACCGATCTTTGCAGACCTTGACAACAACGGTATTATCAATGAAGATGACAAGACATACATCGGCGATGCTATTCCAGACTTTACGTATGGTATCACACTGACTGCTGCATGGAAAGGTCTTGACCTTACTGTATTCGGTTCCGGTAGCTACGGAAACGACATCTTCAGTTGTATCAACCGTCCGGACCATGCTTCGGCAAACAAACTGAGCGAAGTATTCTACAATGACCGCTGGACACCGGAACATACCAATGCCAGCGCTCCGAGAGCCAATGCTCTGAATCTGGACAAATATACGGTATCCGATGCCATGGTATTCAACGGATCTTACTTCAAGATCAAACAAATCCAGTTGGGATACTCACTGCCTAAACAATGGATAAACAAAGTATTCATCAACAACCTGCGCTTGTACGTATCACTGGAAGACTTCTTCACATTCACCAGCTATCCGGGCTTCGATCCTGAAGCTTCTGCAAACGCTACAAGTGGTATGGGTATCGATATGGGTACCTATCCAAGCGCAAAGAAAGTGATGTTAGGCTTTAATGTTGAATTTTAATCGAATAATATTATGAAAAATAAACTATATATAGCACTTGCTGCAGGAATGTTTTGCATGACACTGGCTACCGGATGCGAAGACAGACTCAATATCCCCAAACACGGGAATGTAGGAAGCCAGGAAACCTATTATCAGACAGATGACGAAGCTGAAGCTGCTGCCGCAGCTGTGTATCTGGCTGTCCGTTCACAACACTATAACTGGTTCTTCGTCAAGAACCTGCTCTCGGACGATATGTATGCGGGCGGAGGTTCACGAGGCGATAACGCAGAAATGGAACGTCTGAATGAAATGACCTTCGGCGCAGACAATGGAATGATCAGCTCTTTGTATTCCGGATTGTATACCATCGTATACAATGCCAACCTGATTATTGACAAGGTAGCTCCGGACACAGAAGTCAAACGCCGTGTCATTGCCGAAGCTAAATTCTTCCGTGCCTTTTCATACTTCGAACTGGTTACTCTTTGGGGAAATGTACCTAAAGTAGACCATCTGCTTACTCCAGATGAATATAGAAAGGGAAATACACCCGCAGAAGAATTGTGGGCTTTCATCGAATCAGACTTGAATGCAGCAGTGGGAGATCCTGACGGAGCAAGCGACCTGCCTTCTAAAGAAAACATAGACGATGATGTAACCAATATCAGAGTGACAAAGGAAGCTGCCATGGCTTATCTGGGTAAAGCTTATCTGTTCCAGGGAAAATATAATGAAGCTGCCAGCATATTGGACAAAGTTATCAGTTCAAACAAATATGGACTGTATCAAGGAGAATATGGCGATCTGGCACACGTAAAAGCAAATAATTGCAGAGAATCTATTCTGGAAGCACAAATGCGTAATGACCCGGAACAGATGTGGAACCAGTTTACTCAGCTATACTGTATGCTGGGATGGCGTTCCTCAATGCTCAATTTTGACCAGTCGGCCTCAGCCTTTTCACAAGGTTGCTACGGTTTCGGTAACCCTACAAAATCACTGTATGATGCATTTGTAGCTGAAGAAACTGCCGATGGTTACCGCTTGAACCAGACTATCATTACCTATAAACAATTGGAAAGTTTAGGAATCTCATTAAGAGACGGTAACATCATGGTAGGTAACGAAGGCTATTTTTCATGGAAATACCGCGCTCTGAAAGAAGATTGCATGTACGATAATCCGGGACTTCAGTTCTATCAATACATCAATTTGCGCTTCATGCGCTATGCAGAAGTCTTACTGATGGCAGCCGAAGCTCATGTACAGGCAGGAAGCGGACAGGACAAGGCTCTGAACTATATCAATGAAATCAGACAACGTGCACAGCTGGCTCCTTTGTCGACAGTTACCTTAGATGACATCAAGACAGAAAAGCGTCTGGAATTATGTATGGAAGGTGTCCGTTACCAAGACCTTATACGCTGGGGAGATGCCGAAGAAGTATTGAAAGAGCAAGGACACTATATTCCTTCACTGGTTATGAACAAAAAAGTTTCTGAAGAGCCAACTGTAAATAAAGAAGGCTTTGTCAATCAGCAAGGCTATGGATTTAAGAAAAACAAGAGTGAATTATTACCTATTCCTGAAAAAGAAATGTCATTAAATCCTAACATGACACAAAACCCAGGCTGGTAAAAAAGAATATAATCAATTAAAAATATTATAGTTATGAAAAAAATAGTATTATATGTAGGTGCATTGTTATTCAGCCTGTCTGGATATGCACAACAAGCTTTATGGGGTGGAGGCGACATCGTCTCCCCTCAGATAAACAAAGATAATTCTGTAACCTTCCGTATTCTGGCTCCCAAAGCTTCGAAGGTAGAAATTGAAGGAGATTTCCTGCCTACGAAGAAAATAAAAACTCCTTTCGGCGAAGTTGAAGCCCCGAGCAGAGCACAGCTGAAAGAAGGTAAAAACGGGGTATGGGAATATACCTCATCGGTATTGCCCAGCGAAATGTACAATTACTCGGTCTATGTAAACGATTTCAAGACTACCGATCCCAGCAATGTCTATCAGAACCGTGACATTGCCACCATTACCAACTATTTCTTGATAGGAAACGGACAGGCCGATTTATACATGGTACAAGACGTGCCACATGGCACCGTATCGAAAGTATGGTATAGCAGTCCGACGTTGGGTATGGAACGCCGTCTTACGGTTTATACTCCTGCCGGATATGAAAGCAGCAGTAAGAAATACCCGGTATTATACCTGTTGCATGGAGCCGGTGGTGATGAAAACGCATGGGTAGAGCAAGGACGTGCAGCCCAGATTATGGATAATCTCATCGCTCAGGGTAAAGCAGAACCGATGATTGTCGTCATGCCGAACGGAAACGGTGCACAGCAGGCAGCTCCAGGAGCGGCACCTAACAGCATGGTAAAGCCTCAGTTCATGAATCCGAAAACAATGGACGGAGAAATTGAAAAGGCCTTCCCTGATATCATGAAATTTGTTGAAAAGACCTATCGTGTAAAGAAAGATAAAAACAACCGTGCTATCTGTGGATTGTCTATGGGAGGCTTCCACTCACTCTACATCTCGGCATACTATCCGGACAAATTCGGTTATGTAGGTTTGTTCTCGGCTGCAACCAGCAAACAAATAGATCCAAAGAATAATATCTCGGATGTATATCAGAATATCGACCAGAAGCTTGCTACCCAGTTCAGCAATCCACCTCGTCTGTACTGGATAGGTATCGGTAAGACAGATTTCCTTTACAAGGATAATACTGATTTCCGTAAAAAACTGGATGAAAAAGGGTACAAATATACTTATATGGAAACCGATGGAGGACATATCTGGAGAAATTGGCGTGTATACCTGACAGAATTTGTACCTTTATTGTTCAAATAATCTAAACTAATTATGAAAAAGCAATTGATTCTTGGAATGGCTCTTTCAGCCATGATATTAAATTCATGTGGTCCCAAAGTTCCTCAACTGGGACAGGCCACGATTGATGAAGTCATCAATGCCATGACTTTGGAAGAAAAAGCTCATCTGGTAGTCGGTACAGGAATGGCTGGCTTCTCGGGTGATAGTGCTGTTATCGGCAAAACAAAGAAACTCGTTCCCGGTGCTGCCGGAACAACTTATCCCATTGAACGACTGGGTATCCCGGCTGTCGTACTGGCCGACGGTCCTGCCGGACTGCGTATCGACCCAACCCGTGAAGGTGACTCTGCCACTTATTACTGTACACACTTCCCTATCGGAACATTACTGGCATCTACATGGGACCAGGAACTAGTAGAGAATGTGGGTAAAGCCATCGGAAATGAGGTTCTGGAGTATGGAGCCGACGTATTACTGGCACCAGCACTGAACATTCATCGTAATCCTTTGTGCGGACGTAACTTTGAATACTACTCAGAGGACCCTCTGGTTTCCGGAAAAATTGCTGCGGCTTATGTGAGAGGCGTACAAAGCAATGGAGTAGGCACATCTATCAAACACTTTGCCGTGAACAATCAGGAAAGCAACCGTATGGCTGTCGATGCACATGTATCACCCAGAGCCTTACGTGAAATCTATCTGAAAGGATTCGAAATTGCCATAAAGGAAGCCAATCCGTGGACCGTCATGTCTTCCTACAATTACCTGAACGGAATCTATACATCCGAAAATCCGGAATTGCTGACAACTCTTTTACGTGATGAATGGGGATTCAAAGGCATGGTTATGACAGACTGGTTTGGAGGTAAGGATGCTGTTGCCCAAATGAAAGCTGGAAACGATATGTTACAGCCGGGACTCGACAAGCAATATGAGGCCATTGTCAATGCCGTAAAGAAAGGGATACTGGACGAAGCCGTATTGAACCGCAACGTAGAACGTATTCTTAACATGATTCTACAAACTCCGCACTTCAAGAAATACAATTATTCCAACAAACCGGATTTGCAGGCTCATGCCAAAATTACCCGTCAGTCTGCTACCGAAGGTATGGTATTGCTGAAGAACGACAATCAGACACTTCCGCTGAGCTCAAATATTCAGAAAGTCGCATTGTTTGGCTGCACTTCTTACAATTTCATTGCAGGAGGAACTGGCTCAGGTAACGTAAACCGTGCATATACTGTTTCGCTGCTTGACGGACTGAAAAATGCGAATTTCCAAGTTAATGAGGAGTTAAAAGATACCTATCAGAAATACATTGCCGAAGAGAATGAACGCAACAAACCTAAAGGAGATAATCCGATGGTTAAATTCTTACCAACTCCGCTTCCAACAGAAATGGAATTGCCGGCAAGTCAGTTAAACAACTACGCAGCTCAAACCGACATAGCAATGATTACGTTAGGACGTATGTCGGGTGAATTCCTCGACAGAAAGGTTTCCGACTTTAACTTGTCTAAGGAAGAAACCAAACTTATCAGCGATGTATGTAAAGCATTCCATGCAGCAGGCAAGAAAGTAGTAGTTATCCTGAATATCGGTGGAGTTATCGAAACCAGTTCATGGAAAAACTTGCCGGATGCAATTCTCTGCGCTTGGCAGGCAGGACAGGAAGGCGGTAACAGCGTAGCAGATATCCTGAGCGGAAAAGCTTATCCATCAGGAAAACTGACCATGACTTTCCCTGTCAAATTTGAGGATGCAGCCTCTTCTGCTAACTTCCCGACAGAAGGAGCTATGAGTAGTCTCAACATGACTGACCCGAAAGAAAAGAAGAGCGAAGTGAAGTTATGGGACTATACCGATTACGAAGAAGATATCTATGTCGGTTACCGTTACTTCGACAGCTTCGGCAAACAAGTTTCTTATCCATTCGGATACGGTTTGTCGTATACAACCTTCGAATATGGAACTCCGCAAGTTAAGGCAGAAAACGGAACTTATACAGTTACAGTCGATGTCAAGAATACAGGCAAATTACCAGGAAAAGAAGTAGTAGAACTTTATGTTTCTGCTCCTCAAGGAGGTGACTTGAACAAACCGGAAAAAGAATTGAAGGCTTTTGCCAAAACTAAAGAATTGAAACCGGGCGAAACGACATCTGTTACAATGACTGTCAAGACATTCGATCTGGCTTCTTACAATGAAAGTACTTCTGCATGGGTAACCGATTCAGGTACTTATAAGTTTTCAATAGGATCTTCTTCCCGCGACATTAAAGCAACACAAGACGTAGAGGTTGCCGGTGGAGTAGATAAAACACACGATATTCTGCATTTGCAGGCACCAATCAATATACTGAAGAAATAACCCTCTATGAAGAATGTGATGAAGACATTTCTCCACAAAGGGAATTTTGACAGTCATTTGCTTGCTTCTCTTACATCTGAATATAATGCCGCTACAAAGTAAAACAACAACTTACCTTTGCGGCTATAAAATGGGGATTGGGAAAAGGCTAATTCACGATTGAATGTGACGGCTATCCGAAGTCTGTGAAGATTTCAGATAGCCGTTTTTTTAAGTCACAGAAGCATACTAACGCGGAATACATACTACATTTTTCATCTTTCCCTTAAATCCCATTTGAGTATCTCCTAATTGCTTCAATGGGAATATCAAAGTTTCCTGGTACCAGATGCGGTCTTTTTTCTGACTTTTCGCATTAAACACTTCACCTATACGTCCTTCCAATCTCTCCTGAAGTTGTCCGTCTATAAACAAGGAAGTCCCTTTTGCATCACCTTCCACGCGTACTTTTGTCCATTTGCTTTCAGGCAAACGATAGGCATGAAATACAAATTCATAGCCATCACGACGGAAAGCAAACTTACCTGTATTTTGCCAGTTCGTTATAAATTCCGAATGAGGTCCCTTGAACAATATAGCATCAATGCTTGGAATAGAATCCGGACAAATTTCAAACTCTACGGCATAAGGATAACCGATCTCATCAACAGAAGTAGTCACTACATCCGTACCTGAAAGCGTTATCTCTTTATCTGTATCTGTTAATACCGTACGCCGAGGAACCTTCGCCAGCAAATTCACACCCGGAGCCTCGGGAGTTAACTGACAAAGTGCTTTAAACTGAGCATACGATACATGCTGTACATTTTCACCTTTCCACATCTTTTCACACACAACCTGCAACGCCGGAAAAGTACGGACGTGCACATCCTGTTGACTGATTCCATTACCTACCCGGTCATTCCAAACGGCTAACATAGCTCCCAAGAAATTTGGATTACGCTTTTCAACCTTTGGATCGTCCTTCCTCATCCGAGGACACAATCACTTTGCCCGATTCCGGCAAGACTAGTTTACCTTTGGCTGGTTGCCATTGCTGCAACGCAGGAATTACTTGTGGAACACTTTGAGCTACAACCGAAACCAAGCTACATAGCCACACCATACCCGCTAAAATCAAATGTCTCATTGTATCAGATTTAATATTTAACAAATCATTGAAAATCAATTCATAAAACTAAAAACACGAAAAAAATTTCCGCAATTATTCCAACAGTTAAAATTACATAGATTTATCGTATGGCAAGTCATTATTATAAAGAATTTGTACGATATTAAAGAAATCTACAAAAAGGTCGCAACAAATTCAATCAGCTACAGTCTGCTAAGCTATTTAAACAACAATCAATATCATATGTTCCAAGCCATTCCAAACTCTTTAAGAAAATATCTATCTTTCCTGCAATGAAAATACAATTCGGATAAAAAGGGAAGAGAATATTCGCTTAACCTCCTTCTATCCATGATAATTCCCAAATAATCCTTATCTTTGCGCATCGTAAGGTTGCAATTCAAAATAAACTATATACGTATATGGAAAAAAAATTCAAGCGAACGACCGTGACATCGGCTCTGCCTTATGCCAACGGTCCGGTCCATATCGGCCATTTGGCAGGTGTTTACGTACCGGCCGATATTTACGTGCGCTATCTGCGCCTGAAAAAAGAAGATGTGCTCTTCATTGGCGGTTCTGACGAACATGGAGTACCTATCACTATCCGCGCAAAGAAAGAAGGAGTAACTCCACAGGATATCGTAGACCGTTATCATACGTTGATCCGTGACTCATTCAAGGAATTCGGAATTTCATTTGATGTTTACGGACGTACCTCTTCAAAAATTCATCACGATACAGCTTCCGATTTCTTCCGTAAATTGTATGACAAAGGAGAATTTATCGAAAAGACTTCCATGCAGTATTACGATGAGGAAGCTCATACATTCCTTGCCGACCGTTATATTACCGGTGAATGTCCTCGCTGCCACGCACAAGGTGCTTACGGTGACCAGTGCGAGAAATGTGGAAGTACACTTTCTCCTACCGAACTGATCAATCCCAAAAGTGCTATCAGCGGAAGCCAGCCCGTCATGAAGGAAACCAAGCACTGGTATCTTCCACTCGACAAACATGAAAGCTGGTTACGTAAATGGATTTTGGAAGATCATAAGGAATGGCGTCCTAATGTATACGGACAATGCAAGAGCTGGCTGGACATGGGATTACAGCCTCGTGCCGTAAGTCGTGACCTTGACTGGGGTATTCCTGTTCCTGTAGAAGGAGCTGAAGGAAAAGTACTGTATGTATGGTTCGATGCTCCTATCGGTTACATCTCGAATACGAAAGAATTATTGCCCGACTCATGGGAGAAATGGTGGAAAGACCCTGAAACACGTCTGATCCATTTCATCGGAAAAGACAACATTGTATTCCACTGCATCGTATTCCCTGCCATGCTGAAAGCAGAGGGAAGTTACATCTTGCCGGACAATGTTCCTGCCAATGAATTCCTTAACCTGGAAGGTGACAAGATCTCAACATCACGCAACTGGGCTGTATGGTTGCACGAATACCTGCAAGATTTCCCGGGCAAACAGGACGTTTTGCGTTATGTTTTGACTGCCAATGCTCCCGAAACAAAAGACAATGACTTTACATGGAAAGATTTCCAGGCACGCAACAACAATGAATTGGTTGCTGTCTACGGAAACTTTGTCAACCGCGCCATGGTATTGACAAACAAATACTTTGAAGGTAAAGTTCCTCTTTGCGGTGAGCTGAATGACTACGACCGTGAAACACTGAAAGAATTTGCCGACGTAAAAGCTGAAGTTGAAAAACTGCTGAATGTCTTCAAGTTCCGTGATGCACAGAAGGAAGCGATGAACCTGGCACGTATCGGAAACAAATACCTCGCCGATACAGAACCTTGGAAGCTTGCCAAAACAGATATGAACCGTGTAGCTACCATCTTGAATATTGCTCTGCAATTGGTTGCTAACCTTGCTATTGCTTTCGAACCATTCCTGCCGTTCAGCAGTGAGAAGTTACGTCACATGCTGAATATGGAAAGCTTCGACTGGGAACAACTGGGACGCACCGACTTACTGGCTGCCGGACATCAGCTGAACAAGCCGGAATTGCTGTTCGAAAAGATTGAAGATGACGCCATTCAGGCACAGGTAGATAAACTGCTTGCTACGAAAAAAGCTAATGAAGCAGCCAACTACAAGGCTAATCCTATCAAACCGACTATCGCATTCGAAGAATTCGAAAAGCTCGATATCCGTGTAGGAACCGTATTGGAATGTGAAGCAGTTCCTAAGATGAAGAAATTGCTGAAATTCAAGATTGCAGACGGACTGGAAAACCGTACAATCGTAAGCGGTATTGCACAGCACTATCGTCCGGAAGAACTGGTAGGAAAGCAAGTATTGTTCATCGCCAACCTTGCCCCACGTCAGTTCAAGAACGGACTGGTAAGTGAAGGTATGATTCTGTCTGCCGAGAACTTCGACGGTTCACTTGCCGTTACTTCTGTACTGAAAGAAGTAAAACCCGGAAGTGAAGTGAAATAATATTCTTTTTATACTATACTCAAGCGAAGAATCTCAAATTTCACTCTTTTGAGATTCTTCGCTTTCATTACAACCCACATCCATTATTCTAAAATATTGTGACATGCCCGAACAATCACTGAAAGAAAAAACCGCAAAAGGACTTTTGTGGGGAGCCATCAACAACGGCGTTCAACAGGTTCTCGTCTTAGCATTCGGTATCATACTGGGACGCTTGCTCTCTCCGTCGGAATATGGTATGGTAGGCATGCTTACGATATTTACTTTAATAGGAAACTCATTACAAGAAAGCGGATTTCGTGCCGCATTGGTCAATCTGAAGGGAATCAGGCATGAAGACTACAACGCCGTATTCTGGTGCAGTACATTTATTGGCATAGCAGCATACCTGATTTTATTCTTCTGTGCCCCGCTAATAGCTCATTTTTACAAGGAGCCGGAACTATTGCCATTATCCCGTTATTGCTTTCTTGCCATACCGATAGCTAGTCTGGGAACCGTACAAGGAGCCTATTTATTCCGCAACCTAAAAGTACGCCAACAGGCCGTATCGGGAATCCTCGCACACATTATATCCGGATGTCTGGGAGTCACATTGGCTTTCTATGGATTTTCATATTGGGGCATTGCGACCCAAAGCCTCACCTATCTCATAGTGGTTACAATTTGTTCATGGTATTTTTCCTCATGGCGTCCCACTCTACAGATTAATTTCAGCCCGTTGAAACCGCTATTCTCATTCAGTAGCAAGATTTTAATAACCAATATAGCCAACCAGATAAACAATAATATCTTATCGGTGATATTAGGTAAGTTTTTTAGTTCTCAGTCGGTAGGTAACTACAATCAGGCAAATAAATGGAATGCAACAGGTCATCAGTTCATTACCGGTATGCTAAACAGTGTTGCACAGCCCATATTTGTCAAAGTACGTGACGACCGGGAACGCGAATTGCGGGTATTTCGAAAAATTCTTCGTTTTACAGCATTCATTGCCTTTCCAGCCATGTTCGGCTTGTCGACCGTTACCCGAGAACTGATCCTCATCACGGTAGGAGAAAAATGGATCGGAAGTATCTCACTGATGCAACTTTTATGCATTGGAGGAGCTTTTATTCCGATCAGCACATTGTTTTCCAACCTTATTATCAGCCAAGGGAAATCGAATATATACATGTGGAATATCATATCACAAGTGGTACTGCAACTGATAACTGTTTTGAGTATTATCATGATGAAAGGCAGCATACAACAAATGGTGATAGTTTATGTCTGTATCAACATCCTATGGCTGTTCATCTGGCGGATTTATGCCCATCGGTTCATCGGTCTCAAGTTTCGCATGCTACTGTCCGATTTGCTTCCTTTCATGCTGCCGGCCCTCGTAGCCTGTTTCATCGGAGGAATAGTGGCATCCTTCACAGGAGGTCCTCTCGTACTGACATTTATCATTAAGATTGCGGTAGCAGCCATCTGCTATCTGGGAATCATGCAACTGAGCAATGCTGAAATTATGCATGAGTGTATGAATTACTTGCTAAAGAAGAAAGTATCATGAACGGTAAATTGTATATTGTAAGTGCCCCCCGATTCATCTTCGACGGGCTGTCCCCCGACAAGCAACAACGAATCGTATATCTTCCCGATTTTTTGAGCTTTCCCAAGACTCGTATCAAACAACTGACACGAGCCTTACTCGTGGGACATATCCGTCTGCCCAAAACGATTTTATATACCTGGTTTGAAAAGGCATACCTGGATAAAATGCTCCAGGCCAAAGCCGGAGATGCCATCCTGATATACGAAGGATGTAATGTGAATGTACTGAAGGCGATCCGTTCTTTACTGCCTGCCGGAGTGAGATGTTATATTTATTATTGCAATCCGATTCATACGACATTCAAAAATCCATCGAAAGATTTAAAAGCCATCCGGCAATTGGGATACGAACTCAGCACATTCGATCCCCAAGATGCCGAACAATACGACATAACGTTTACGAACCAGTATTTCAGATACCCTTCTGAAAAGCTACCGGAGCAGGTGACCTCCGACTGTTTCTTCTGCGGACTGGCAAAAAACCGAATGGAAGAACTACAGACCCTAAAGGAATTACTGGAAAATAAAGGACTAAAATGTAATTTTATCATACCCAATGCCGCCAAGGAAGGCATTTCTTATCCGGAGTATCTCCGACAACTCTCCTTGTCTCGATGTGTCATAGACATTAATCAAGCCAATCAAGTGGGACTGACGAGGCGTCCGGTGGAAGCCTTATTTTATAACAAGAAACTGATAACGAATAACACGGATATTCGCCGGTATGACTTCTACAATCCGAAAAATATATTTATTTTTGGAGAAGATTCCCTTGAAGGCATCAAAGAGTTTGTCGAAAGTCCTATCACCGAAGTTCCGGAACAAATAAGGCAACGATACGATATCAACACATGGATTGAACACTATTTACCCTGAAAAGACCATGCAGACACCTGTCAATTACATAACAACCTGGTTCTATAAAGAATCGAAAGAGGAAGCCAGTTTCTATCCTCAGCTGGGACAGAAAGGAAACTCTTCGCTTGTACATTCCATTTACATGCAGATACAAGTGCCTTTCTTCGTAACGTTCAAGTATTATAATCCGGAAGCAAAATTTATTTTCTTTACGAATCTGACAAAAGAAGATTTGCCCGATTACCTTACTCGGTTGTTCTGTAAACTGGACGTAGAGGTAATTACGTTACCCTATACGTGCAAGCCTCCCAAAGACTGGTACCCGGCATGGCAGAACCAGTTCTATCTATACGACATCTTAAAGTATATGGACACCCGTATGCAAGAAAATGACACCTTACTGATCAGCGATGCCGATTGTCTGTGCCATACCTCTCTCGATACCTTATTTGAAGCTGTCCGCAAGAATGGAAGTGCTCTTTATGAATTCATTACCGACAGAAAATACTCCATCAACGGCATTACACTTCCTCAAATGGAAGAAGTGTACCGAACCTGTTACGGAAAAGAGGTAAAAGGTTCCATGACTTACTACGGAGGTGAATTTGTAGCCTTACGAAAAGATGTAATCAGTAAAATCAATACTGCATTTCCGGAACTGTGGGCTTTCAACCTGGAGTATGGGAAGCAGCATCCATTCAAGTTAAATGAGGAAGCTCATTTACTGAGTCTGCTTGCCGAACATTTACAAATACGCAATACGACAGCCAACCGATACGTGAAGCGCATGTGGACTACCCCCCATTTCAACAATGTGCAACCGGGTGATGAAAACTATCCGGTATGGCACTTACCGTATGAAAAGAAGCGCGGGTTGTATTATTTATACAGGTTGATCGAAAAGGATGGAGGAGAAATAACCGACGAAACCGATTTCTGGAAAAAAGCAGGAAGATATACGGGTATTCCTCATATCAGCCTGCACAAGAGAGTGAAAGACCGCCTCACTACCTTGTGGATGAAGTTGAAATAATTGCTCACGACAAACAACTGGTATGATGAAAATCTTGACAATCATTGTTTCATATAATTTCGAAAAGTGGATAAGCCGATGCCTGAATAGCCTGAAAGCCTCATCCCATTCTACGGACATCCTCGTGATAGACAACTGTTCGAAAGATCGGACCGTAGAAATTATCCAAAAGGAATATCCTCAGGTCCGACTGATTGCAAACAAAGCGAATTTGGGCTTTGGCAGAGCCAATAATATCGGAATGCAGATTGCCATGAAAGAAGGTTATGATGCTGTCTTTCTGCTGAATCAGGATGCCTGGATAGGAAATGATACACTGGCTGTACTTGCCGCTCAAGCTGTGCGCCATCCGGAATTCGGTATTCTTTCTCCCATACATTTAAACGGAAGCGGGAAAGAGCTGGATAAGGGGTTTGCATCCTATGCCCGCCTTGCAAGTATCAAGAATCTGTCCGACGAACAAGATCCGATAGCTTGTCCGTTTATCAATGCAGCTTTCTGGTTTATTCCAGTCAGTACATTGCGTAAGGTAGGAGGATTTTCTCCTCTATTTTACCACTATGGAGAAGATAAAGATTACGTCAACCGC
>ERZ780140.286-NODE-286-length-18261-cov-3.33571_pt1 | contig 18261 bp, 18 predicted proteins | sample MGYA00511475_ERZ780140 | MGnify/ENA primary metagenome ERZ780140 (study PRJEB29588, sample SAMEA2151034) | human gut metagenome | biome: human gut; feature: human-associated habitat; material: faeces | place: Denmark | collected 2008/2010 ...
GTTAAGAAAGCTTGGCCGTTTTTTTATTGCAAAAAGAAAGGAACGTGGTAAATGATAAAATATTTTGATATCTTCGCAGGGATCGGCGGATTTCGCTCAGGACTTGAAAAAGCGGGCGGCTTTGAGTGCGTCGGATATTGCGAGATAGATAAGTATGCAAAGAAAGCTTATGAAACTTTGTATGATACAGAAGGTGAGGTGTTTTATGATGACGCAAGAAAAATCGACCCAAACGAGCTTCCTGATCTCGACCTTATATGCGGAGGATTCCCTTGCCAAAGCTTTTCGATCGCTGGAAAACGGAAAGGATTCAGCGATACCCGAGGAACTCTCTTCTTTGAGATCGCCAGGATTGCCGCCATTAAAAAACCTAAGTATCTGCTCCTTGAAAATGTTCCCGGACTGCTATCGCATAACGAAGGCAGGACGTTTGCGACCATCCTCAGTACGTTGGATGAATTGGGGTACGATGTCGTATGGGAAGTGCTTAACAGCACAGATTTTGGTGTTCCCCAATCCCGAAAAAGAGTGTATATTATCGGATTTCATAGAGAAAAGTGTTCCGGAAAAGTACTGTCTTTCACGGACGCAAATCCAAAAACTCTTGTCAAAAGAATTCCTGGAAAGGAAGGAAACCGAGTCTACTCCGTTGAGGGACTGAGCATAACGCTGACAAGCCAAGCAGGAGGCTTCGGCGGAAAAACAGGACTGTATGAGATAATGGGACTGCCAATAAAATCGAAAACCAAGTCGGGATATCAGATAGCCTTGCCCGGCGACAGTATTGACCTTGCATATCCAAATATGAATTCAAGGCGTGGGAGAGTTGGAAAGGAGATAGTGCACACTCTCACAACAAGCTGTAATCAGGGATATTACGCATTGGGGATAGATATGAATCCTGAGCCGAAGGTCACAGAGCTGGCAAGATGTATCACCGCAAGACAGGACAGCGGGATAGGTCATCATAAGGGTGAAAAGTCGGGAGTGATACTCGTTACAGAACCCATAGCTGTGCTTACCCCTGCAAAGGAAGAAGTAAGACAGCAGGGTCGAAGATTTAAACTTCCCAACGAGCCTATGTTTACAATAACTGTAACGGACAGACACGGCGTTGTGTACTGTGGATATATCAGAAAGCTTATGCCGCTAGAATGTTGGCGACTGCAGGGCTTTACAGATGAGCAGTTTGAAAGGGTGAAAGCCACAGGAATGTCTGACGCTCAGCTTTACAAACAGGCAGGAAATGCGGTGACAACTAATGTTATCGAGGCTCTGGCAAAGTATATTTTAGATATTGATAAGGAGAATGTGAATGGAACAGATAATCAAAATTTTTGAAAACGAGAAGTTTGGTCGGATCAGGACTATAACTAAAGACGGGGAACCGTGGTTTGTGATTGCAGATGTATGCAGAGCCCTTGAAATCAGAAATTCAAGGATGGTTGCCGGTCGTCTGGACAGGGATGAGCTGATGTCAGTTAAACTGACATCAGGTGGTCAGCGGCGTGAAATGACCGTAATTAACGAAAGCGGACTCTATGCGGTTATTATCAGAAGTGATAAGCCGCAAGCACAATCTTTTCGTAAATGGCTGACTTCCGAGGTAATTCCAACGATCAGACGCACAGGGGGTTACGTCAGCAACGAGGAAATGTTCATAGAAAACTACCTCCCATTTCTCGACGAGCCGTACCGTGACCTGTTCAGACTTCAGATGACGGCTATCGAAAAGCTGAATGAACGTATCAGACACGATCAGCCTTTGGTGGAGTTTGCAAATCAGGTGACAGGAACAGATAACCTAATCGACATGAACGCAATGGCAAAGCTTGCAAGAGCCGAAAATATCCCTGTGGGCAGAAACAAGCTGTACGGCTGGCTCAAAAGAACGGGTGTACTGATGTCAAACAATCTGCCGTATCAGAGATATATTGACCGCAGATATTTTGTTGTAAAAGAGTCTGTGTTCAAGGTCGAGGGTATGAAAAAGACTTATCGGCAGACGTTTGTGACGGGAAAGGGTCAGGTGTTCATAATCGGACTGCTGAAAAAGTATTACGGAAAGGAGCTTGTATAATGCCGAAAAAGCCGAAATGTCCGCTGATTGGTCAGGACGGGAATATCTTTAATCTTATGGGCATTGCTTCAAAAACGCTGAAGAGAAATGGCATGTCGAATGATGCCAAGGAAATGTGCGACCGTATCACCTCTTCCGGCAGCTATGATGAGGCACTGAGTATTATCGATGAGTATGTGGAAATCACTTCGGCTGACGATGAAGAAACCGAAGATTTTGGAATGGAGATGATGTGAATGACGTATTTATTCATAGGAATGCTGATAGGCGGGATTATCGGGTTTACGGTCGGAGGTCTTGCCATAGCTTTTAAATCAGCCGAAAAGGAGCTTGCCCGTCTTGATAAGGAGGTCAAAGATGCACACAAACAGAGTTAAAGCGAAAGTAGACTTCAAGTTATGTATGGGTAATATTCCCGCAATGCTGAGAGCCACAAAGCCCGTACTTTCTGACCGTCAATACAAGGAGCTGTGTAAAGAAGTAAACAAGGTTGACGGCTACCTTGAACAGAAACGCATAATATTCAGCTATGTTGACCCGATAATCAAGGGCTGAAAACAGCGTAAAATCTAATATTTATTAAGGTCGTTTTGCCAACAGCAGATAAAAATCTGGTGCTTGCAAAGCGACTTTTCTGCTGTTGGTTTTAACGGCAGAATAGGAGTAAATTGAAAGCAAAGCTTTCAATTACGAGTTTTGTGCTTTGCACAAAACATCGGAAGGAGGTGTGCCTCCTTTCGGAGGCAAATTATATATGAACAGTTTTATGTCATGGGTAGGAGGGAAAAAGGCTCTCAGGGACGCCGTGCTTGCAAGATTTCCGCCTTACTATGAACGATATATCGAGGTTTTCGGAGGTGCAGGCTGGGTGTTGTTCCATAAGCCGCCGGGTATGGATTTTGAGGTGTATAACGATTTTAACGGAAATCTCTCAAATCTTTATCGGTGTGTGCGTGATAAACCCAATAAGCTGAAATACAAGTTGCGGTATGTCCTCAATTCCCGTGAAGATTTTGACCGTATCGCTTTACTTCATAAGCGTGGGATTTTTGAAAAGCTATGTGATGCAGACAGAGCGTCAAAATTCTATCAGCTCATAAGGTACAGCTATGCTTCGGGACTTGACAGCTTTGCAAGCCAACCGCATTCGATATGGTCTGACTTTCCGATGATAGATTTGGCGGCAAGACGATTGCAGAAAGTAGTGGTTGAGAACAAAGATTTTGGGAAACTCATTAAGCAGTACGACAGACCCGTCAGCTTTTTCTACTGTGATCCGCCGTACTTTGCTACAGAGAATTACTACAAGGACGTAGGTTTTACTGCAAAAGATCATATCAGATTGCGTGACGCTCTGCTTGATATCAAAGGCAGATTTTTGGTTTCGTATAATGACTGTCCTGAGATAAGGGAGATATGGGACAAGCCTAATATTCATATCGAGGAGATAAGCAGACTGAATAATCTTGCTCAGCGGTACGACGGCGGCTGTCAGTATGCGGAACTGCTGATTTCAAATTATGATACAAGTGAAAGAGTAAAGGCGGCTTGTCAGCTTTCGCTGTTTGACGATGAAACAATTTTGGAGGTTTAATTTTATGAAAAATATGATATACACAAAAGGATTTATCAACAATTCAGGGGACATAGAAGTGCCCGGTGTATTTTTGGAAGAAGGTGCGGAAGTCGAGCTGAAAATATCGGTAGCGAGGGGTAAATTTGAAATAGCACTTTTCCCCTCAGAGGACAAAGTACCGTTCCGTGACTGTGGAATCTCGGAGGAAGAGATACAGCGTACCTGTTCCATGTACGAAGACTGCGACGGGTGTCCGCTTAATGACTACTGCGGAGAGGAATCGGAGGTGGTTTCATGAAAATACTTGTGTTTGAACCGATGAAAAAGCCGTATGTGAAGGATATTAAAGATAATATTCACGCTATGCAGGAAATTGTGGGCGGCAGCATAGAACCCATATATTTTGAACCAAAGCAGGACGCTATTTGCTGGTGCAATGATGAGTTTCTGCTGAACGGTTCTAAGCCTAACAGGATAATTGGAAATACTCTTGTTCACGGCACTTTCTATATTTCAGGCAATTATCGTAACGAATACGGCGAATGGGACAGCTGTTCACTTACCGATGAACAGATAGAAAAGTACAAGCAGCAGTTTGATCATATCATAGTAGATCTGCCCGAGATCGGGCTGGTTGCTGTGAGAGAAACAAAGCCGGAAGTGATCCAACCGCTTGAAGAATATGAAGAAGAACCGGAAATCGAACAGACAATGTAAAGGAGAATGAAACTATGAGAATACACGCATCTATCAACAGAATGGTAAACAAAGAGGATTCAGCAATCAAGGCATATGCCAGCGTAACAATGGACGGTATGTTCGCCGTTCACGGACTTAGGGTCATCGAGACCGAAAAGGGCAGATTTGTCAATATGCCCTCCACCTCATACACCGATAAGGACGGCAACAAGCAGTACAGCGACACCTTCCACGCCATAACCAAGTCGGCGAGAACTGCCGTAAATCAGGCTGTGCTCAATGCTTATGATCTCAAGCTGCAGCAGGTTCAGCAGACGGATATCGAGGTGGAGAACACTCCCGATGAGGAAATGTCGGAGCCTGAAGATGAACCTGAACCGGAGCTAAGTATGTAGTTTGCTAAAGCATTTGCTGTGTATCTTGTAACAAAGGTAGAACTTTTGCAAAAAGTATAGATTTGTGGGCGGATATATGATATATTGCTTGACAAGGAGCGTGATGATATGAAAAGAGCGATATTAATTTTGATACTCTGTGCGGTGTTTTTATCAGCCTGCGGAAATGCAGCGGAAACTGCCGAAAGATCAGTAAGCGTCGGCACTTCGGCAGTGAGCCAAACTACGACTGCGGTCACAGTTTCCGCAGTAACATCTGCAAAGGAAGAAAAGGATACAAGCGAAGCCACAACTACTACTTTTAAAACAAGTTCGCAGACGGTATCCGAGACTTCAAAACCGACAAATATCACAGTAACTACGACCAAGAAATCAGATCCGTCAGGTTATTCGGGAAATTCCAGTCAGGGACAGAACAATTCTGCACAGAATAATAACGGTCAGGAAAATAACTATCAGCCTGTGCAAAATGATCCGCAGCCAGATAACTCGCCGTCCGATAATAACCGGAGCAATAACGGAGCGGAACAGAATAACGATCCGACGCCTCCGACTACAACTGCAAAGCCTGCGGTAACAAATCCGCCTGACACAACGACAAAGCCGCAGACTACAAAAGTTCCGCAGACTCAACCACCCTTGCCGGTGCCTACTGAGGAAGAACGATATATGGATATCGGCAGAAGCTTATCTCATAACGGCTCTGATTACAGCAAGGCAGAAGCAGTATACAATTGGATGACTGAAAACGGTTCGGGAACTTGCGTGAATTTTTCATGGCAAACCTACTATTTATGCAAAGGTATAGGAATCGAATGTTACCTTGCATGGACTCCATCCAAGCTGTACGGTCATGTAGCCAATGTTGTTAAGGTAAACGGAACATGGTTTGTTCTTGACACGCAGGGACAAGGATTTCTGCTGAATAACGACTGCGGATTCAGCGAAATAATAGATATTGATGAATCATATGTATCAGGGGCGGATTTGATAAGCAACCAAAGATATGATGAAATATATTAAGATGTGCAAACGAAAGAGCCGAAATCCGGCTCTTTTTCTTTGCAAAAATGAAAAGGAGAAATGCACTTTATGTTCAAAAAATCGAAAATATTAAAGAAACTCAGCGCAGGGTTCATGGCAGGACTCTGTGCTTTTTCTATGTTCGGTTCATCTATGAGCGGAGCAATCACAGCAAGTGCCGCAAGCACACCTATGGAAAACCCGGCATTCCCGTCAGCGGATACGGTGATCGCAAAGGCGGCGACCTTGCTGGGTACACCGTATACCTATGGAAACAAGGGCTACTGGTATGCGTATGATCAGGGTCAGTACACTCCGCTGTCGGTGCAGACGATCAACAACCTCGGTATCGACTGTTCGGGTCTTGTGTACTATACTCTTACGCAGCTTGGATACAAAACATCGGGGTTCAGTTGGAACAACCCTGTGCCTGTTGACACAGATCATTGGCTTACAGTCAATGATAACTGCACCATAACTTACGACGGAAAGACTTCAAAGGTCGAAGTCGAAAAGAAGAACATCAAGACAACGGACCGCCCGTATTGGGAGTGTGCTGACGGTTCGGTTATTACAGCAGGTTCTGTGGTGGTCGCTCAGAATCCGGTTGGTGAGGATCACGCTTGGATATATATGGGCGAATTTGATTCAAGAAATGATGTAATAAGCTATCTGAGATCTATTGGTGTTTCGGAAAGTCTTATCAATTCCAAAACAGTCGGGGACGGCACAGGCGCAGGAGGTACACACTGGAGAATCGAATCAAACGGTTCTGAGGGCGTTGTTATCAACAACAAGACTGACGGTAAGACTGCTACCGCTATGAATATGTCGGCGTTCAGGATAACAAAAAATGATGTGAAATTTGAAATAACTAAGGTTCTAGCTTCAGACAGAACGGTTAAGATTTCAGGCACAAGCAAGGTGGACGGCACGGTTGCAAAATACGGAGTATATACCGATAAGGCTTGTAAAAACAAGGTCGGCGAGATCACTATCGGCAAGGACGGAACAGGTTCCATTCAGTTACCTGAAAAGCAGTATTACGTTAAGGAGATCTCCGCACCGACAGGTTACAGTATCTCTGAAGAAGTGTTCGCATTAAAGGCTGACGAAAATATATTTGTGACCGAAGATTTTACGAGAGGCAAAATTAAGGTCAATAAGACCGCCGATGACGGGATCGTAAGCGGCAGAGAGTTCAAGGTCACAGGAAACGACGGCAGCAGTTACACCAAGAAAACCAATGCAAACGGCGTTGCCGAATTTAGCGGATTAAAGGTATACAACACATCTACGGGCAAAGCGATCACCTACACCGTATCCGAGATCAATGTAGATACAAGATACGAAGTTCCTAAGGCTCAGAATGTTACGCTGACAAGCGGAAATGTTGATCTGACTGTGAATGTGAAGTTCAACAATCAACTTAAAACGGGCTCGATAAAGATAAATAAGCAGTCCGAGGACAATCGGAACGGCGACAGAGAGTTCACTATTACGGGCAACGGTAAGACCTACACAATTAAAACAGGTTCGGACGGTGTTGCAATTCTTTCCGATATTCCCGTTTACAACAGCAATAATGAGAAGATCGTGTACACCATTTCCGAGAAAAATGTTCCCGTAAGATATGTAGTTCCAGCGGATCAGACTGCAACCCTTACGGCAGATGCGACCACAACCAAGACATTCAAAAATATCCTCAAAAAGTTTACAGTTGAGGTAACAAAGCAGGATTCTGAAACAGCATCAGAACAGGGCAACGGAACACTTGCAGGAGCAGTTTACGGACTGTACAAGGACGGCGAGCTTGCCGATACCTATACGACCGATGAAAACGGATATTTCAAGACAAAAGAGTATGTCTGCGGAAACTACACTGTTCAGGAAATTTCACCAAGCGAGGGCTATCTCCTTGACGAAACAGTTTACTCAGTTGGTGCAGAAGCTGAGAATTATTTCATTGAGCATAACCCACTTTCTATGACAGTGACTGAGGACGTTATCAAGGGAAATATCGCAATGATCAAGCATTCCGATGACGGCTCTACTCAGATAGAAACTCCAGAAGTGGGAGCTGAATTTGAAGTGTATCTGAAATCTTCAGGTTCTTATGCAAATGCTGTTGAAACAGAACGTGATTACCTGACGTGCGATGAAAACGGATTTGCACAAACCAAGGATATGCCATACGGAATTTACACCGTGCATCAGACAGTCGGCTGGGAAGGTACTGAGTTTATTGCTGATTTTGATGTGAATATCAGCAAGAACGGACAGACCTATCGCTATCTTATCAACAATGCAGAGTTTGAAAGCTATGTTAAGGTGGTAAAGGTGGATTCCGAAACGGGAAAAACAATTCCTTACGAGGGTGCTGGCTTTGAGATCTATGATTCAAACGGTCAGAAGATTTCTTTGACTTTCAGCTACCCGACGCCAACCACGATCGACACATTCTATACCAATTCTGAGGGGTATCTGATCACACCGGAAGTTCTTCCCTACGGCGAATATTCTCTTGTTGAGGTTCAGGCTCCTTACGGCTATGCGCTTGATAAAACTCCCGTAGCATTTTCGGTTTCCTCAGAAAATGCAGAGAAAGAAAACTTGCTTACTATTGTCAAAGTTGTGAAGCAAAACACCGCTCAGAAAGGCAGGATCAGCGTTCGGAAAACAGGCGATATTTTCACAAGCGTGACAACGGCTTCCTCAGCATACAAAAATGAAAACGGTGAAATGATCGTGAATCCAACGACTTACACTCCCATGTTTGCAGACGGAGATCTCAGCGGTGCAGTATTTCAGGTGATCGCTGTAGAGGACATTGTTACGCCCGACGGTACAACAAGAGCTTATGCAGGAGATGTTGTTTCGGAGATCACGACAGACGAGAACGGCTATGCTGAAACCGAACCGCTTTATCTTGGCAAGTATGAGGTCAGAGAGATAAAAGCTCCCTATGGATATGTGCTGAACAATGAGCCTAAAGATGTTGAAGTGACATATGCAGGACAGGAATTTGAGGTGAGAGATACTGTGAATACAGCTTTTGAAAATGAGTATCAGAGCGTGAGGATCTCGCTTTCTAAGGTTATGGAAAATGATAAGCTTTTCGGGATCTACGGCAAGGACAACTATACAAGCATTCGTTTCGGGATATTCGCCGCAGAGGATATAACGGCGGCTGACGGTACGGTTATTCCTGCCGACGGTCTCCTTTCGGAGGTTTCACTTGATGAGGATATGACCGCAAAATTTGATGTACAGATACCTTTCGGCAGGTATTATGTCAAAGAAATTTCTACTGATGAGCATTATGTTCTAGGTGGAGAAAAGTATCTTGTAAACTTCGAATATATGGGACAGGATATCCGGACTGTGGGTATTGACTGCGGACAGTTTGTAAATCTTCTCAAGCGTGGCAGGATAGAGGGTCACAAGGTAGATGACAAGAGCGAACCTCTTGAAAATGCTGTGTTCGGTCTGTTTACTGCCGACTGCGTGAAGTTCAGCAGAGATACTGCAATAATGACTGCCGTTTCAGATGAGAATGGCTGTTTTGAGTTTACAGATGTTCCATTCGGAAAGTATATCGTCCGTGAGATAGAAAGTCCAAGGGGATATATTCTTAGCGGTAAGGAATATGCTGTCAGCATTGCAGAGGACGGAGAGGTTATTGAGATAACTGCGGAAAACAAGCCTGTTACGGTTGAAGTGTCTAAGGTTGATGTATACGGCGAGGAATTAATCGGCGCAGATATGCAGCTTGAAAATGCTGACGGTGAAATCATTGACGAATGGATTTCCGACGGCACAAATCATGTTGTTTCAAAGCTTGGTGCGGGTGAATATGTGCTTAAAGAAATTGCCGCACCTGACGGATATGTTATTGCAACAGACATTAAGTTTACTGTTGATGTTTACGGCAATGTTACGGTAGAAAACGTTGATTCAACAGCCGTTTCAGATAAAGGCTATCCGCTTATCGTTATGGTAGATGACACAACAAAGGTACAGATTTCCAAGCAGGATATTACCACAGGTGAGGAACTGCCCGGTGCAACGCTCCAAATCATTGACGAGGACGGAAATGTTGTTGAGGAATGGGTATCCACAGACGAAGCTCACTTCATTGAAGGCAAGCTGATCGCAGGCAAGGAGTACACGCTTCGCGAAACTATCGCTCCCGACGGTTACGAGATTGCAAATGAGATCAAGTTCACGGTAAACGCTGACGGCAGCGTGACCGAAGTCGTTATGTATGATGAGCATACACCTGATCTTGAAACCCCTCCTACGGTCATAATAGATATTCCTCATACAGGTGTATCCGCAGACAATAGTGCTGAGCTTTATCTCGTAGCCACAGCGGTTATTATGGTTTTCGGTATGGTCATATGCAAGAAGAACGATAAGAAACAAAGAAAGGATGATGTGAAATGAGATCTAAAAAGAAATTGATCGCAGCAGCAAGTTCGGTGTGCTTTGCGGCTATGATGTCGCTAACCGCTTATGCTTCAGGCGATGTTGCGGGGGCGGTCACAAGCACTTGGGGTGCGGCGAAATCGCAGGTCGTATCAGTCGTAAACAATGTGGTGTTTCCCGTGATAGACGTTATACTTGCAGTTCTGCTGTTTGTGAAGATAACACTCGCATATCTCGATTACCGCAAACACGGTCAGCTTGAATGGACGCCGATCGCTATCATTTTCGGCTGTCTGATCTTTTCTCTGACCTGTCCGCTGTACATCTGGAGCATAATCTGATAGGGGGGGAGGAATGAATATGAAAGCAAAAGTAATGGCTGCAATTTTAGCGGCGATTATGCTGACAATGACAGCCTGCGGAACGATCAGTCCGCCGATTCAGAATGCTGTTACGGAAACTACGACTACTACAGCCGAGTCCATACACGACTCGGCTGCCTCTTCGGAGGCTGAAAGTACCGTCGATGAAGAACAGGTAAAATATGATACCTTTATTGCCGAGTTTTTCGACTCAAATATATGCTTTGCAGATACAAGCACATTGGTAACAGAGGCAATGAAAGGCTGTTCCTTTGAGAACGAAATTGATAACTCCAACGGTGTGAATAAAATTACTTTGAAAGGCTCAAACGGCGGCGGTATGATAGATGCTCTGTGCATTGATCTAAGTCAGAGTGATCTTGATCACGATATGGAATATATCCTTGAAAACTTCGGAGATTATTACTTCGGACAGACCTCCGCACAGATGAGCGGTATCACCGAAGATGACTTTGTTTCGAGTTACCGAATGACAAGCAGTGTTGTTTCAAAGGGTAGGTATCAGCAGTACGGCTCTGTTCAGAAATCCGATGGTATGGCGACGCAGTTCGGATACACGGAAACCTACGCTGTGCTGAACGAGAACAAGCTTACCGTTGTATCGGGTGCATTTCTCAGTTCGGATATGATGGAAAGGCAGAGTTTTTCGCAGGTTATGGGACAATTCAGAGAATGCGTTGGTGGATGAAAAAAGGACTGATCTTACTCAGTCCTTTTGGTAGGGGATTAGATAAACTAATAATTTCGCCAGTTCCTAATCCATTTTGAAAATGATTTTTTTAAAATTGTTTGAAGTTGATTTTCTGCCTTACGGTTACAAATTCTTTACCACTACAAGAATATCTTGCCCTTATATATCAGCTTCAGTGATTATTTTTACATTATTGTCTTTACACCATTTTTTTGCAAATTCAAGCTGATGGGCTTCATATTTTTCTTTTATAAACAGATTCCATTCATCCATACGCCCAAGTTTGGCAAGTTCTGCGCAGAATTTAGAGCTTCCCGGAAATGCATGAAGAATACGATTACCGAATATGGATTTATATGCTTTAGTAAGGAGTTTCTTTTGTTTTGTGTCATTTATCATTTCATCAATGTATTTAAACGTTATATCCCTGTTCCAATTCGGCGAAGCATCTTCTATCTCATGTAAGGTTGGTAATTTAATGCACTCATTTGACTGCAAAAATTTCCAAACTGCATCCTCACCAAGATATTCTTCTGATAGGTCTTCACCATATGCTATTATTTTATTACTCCCTCTAACAATGTAGTATCCATCCGATTCAACATCAGAACAGTATTCCAATGACTCCAATAACACAGATAACTCCACTTGGTATTTTTCTTCCATAATAACAACAATCCAATCAAATTTCGATTTATCAAGCGATATTGCTCTTGATCTTTCTTCTCATTATACCACACCAAACCAAAATTTTCAACCCGGAAAGGAGACATTTAATGCCATATATCCCATTCATCGATGAAGAAAAACAGCTTGCCAACAGCGTAGATCTGGCAGAATATCTGAGTGTGCGAGGAGAAAAGCTTGAACGTGTTGGCATAGAGCATAAGCTCATATATTACGACAGCTCAGGCAAGCACGACAGTATAACTATCCGTGGTTCAAAATGGTTCGACCATAAAAATCAGACAGGCGGCGGAGCAATAAAGTTTATGCAGGAGTTTTATGGTATGGACTTTCAGACGGCGGTGCAGGAACTGCTTGGTCAGACAGTGACTCCGCTGTCCCACAGTCCGCCGAAAGTATCGGCAAAGGAAGAAAAGAAAGAGTTCAGACTTCCCGAGGCAAACACAAATATGCATAGGGTTTATGCCTACCTGATAAAGCAGAGGTTCATTTCTCCCGATATTATCAGCCATTTTGCAAAACAGCACACGCTTTATGAGGACAAGGAACATCACAATGCGGTGTTCGTAGGCGTTGACGAAAACGGCGTTCCAAGGCAGGCAAGCAAGCGTTCAACAAATTCTTACGGCAATAGTTTCAGGATCACTTGTCAAGGTTCTGACACAAGATACAGCTTTGCACATTTCGGTGAAAGCAAAAGGCTCTATGTGTTTGAGGCTCCCATAGATATGATGAGTTTTCTTACGCTTTATCCGAAAGACTGGCAAAAGCACAGCTGCATTGCAATGAACGGAGTCTATGAAAATGCCGTTTTAACGGCTTTAAAGAATCATTCTAACCTCCGTGAAATTGTGCTTTGTGTAGATAACGATGAGGGAGGAATCGAGGCGGTGGACAGGCTTAGAGATATTCTTCATGAGAACGGATACCCAAACGTTAAACGTCTTGCACCTGAGTTTAAGGACTGGAACGAATGTCTGAAATCTCAGAATGGTGTTGAGCCATTGCCTGCTGTTCCGCATAAAAGGAAAGACGAATATCTGAAAGAAGTAAGCGAACTGGGGTATCTAAAATGCCGTCCCGATAAGCTGACCTCGCAGATTTATGCCACATTTAAGAACGGGCAATACAAATATCTCGCTGAGTATGCGCTTGCAGGCTCGGCTTTTTTCAGAAAAATAAAAATGAACCGAATAGGAGCTATTACAAAGCTGTTGTATGTCACCATAACCATACAACAGCTTTTATCATTTGATTGGAAACTCCAATTCCAGAACAAACTCCGGGAACTGCTTTGGTATTCTCATCTCTCCGCCAAGCTTTTCGACAGTCCTGCGAATGTTGTATAACCCAAAGCCGTGATTATCTTTGTCGAGCTTAGAGGTTTCTGTGGAATTTTTGTTGTCTGGATTTGGATTTGATAATTTAATCACCTGAACATTCTGTACAACAGCACATTTCACCGTTATAACAGCCGAATCGGTTAAGCTGAGTTTTTCACAAGCCTCGATAGCATTATCCAAAGCGTTGGAAAGCATTGTACATAGATCGACTGCAGGAATCTCATCGGAAATAAAACCGCTGAATTGAATCTGAGTGCCGATATTTGCGGCTGATTCGCTTTTCTCCGAAAGTATCGAATCAGCGATCTGATTTCCGCTTGAAAACTTATTTGCATCAATTATCTCCTGCTTGGTTATACTTTTTACATAGTCAAGTGCTTCATCAAGCTGTCTTTTCTCAAGCGTTGCCTGCAAACATATCATATGATTTTTATAATCATGACGAAATTCTCTCAAATCGTCTGTAAGCTTATAGATCTTTTGGTAATGCTCAACTTGACCTACCATCTGTTTTTCCATTATTCCTAATATGCTTTCGTAGTATTGCCGTGAAATACTGCTGAATACAAATGAAATAATAATTGTCAAAAAAGCCATAATGGTCAGCACTGTCAAGAAACTGTTTATTTTATTATCAAAGAACAACTCGCTAGATTCAACAGCCATGTTTCCACAAAGCTCTCCGATAAAAACCAGGACAATTAATATCAATATATATAATCGTTTTGGCAGTAATCTTATGCTGTTCCTGATTTGATTTTGATGATTTTTTTGAAGAAATCTGAGTAGGATTAATACAACAATATTAAAAATCATAGATGAAAAATTTAAAACCGTTGCTCTGTCAAAATCTTGTACAAATAAATCAATCAGTATGCATCCAATTGATTGGAAAATAGAATCTAAAATCAGTACAATAACCGAAATATATACAGACCATAATTTTTTTGATTTGAATATTGACAAAATGCAAATTAGTAGAAATGCATAATAACATATTGTTGCCGTTAGGAAAATAACAGGTTTGTCATGATTTCTATACCAGGAGCAAATAATTCCGGAAATCAAATACATAAGAAATACAGTCACATATTTTCTCCTGTACTCTTTGGTTCCATAAATAAGACTCATGGTTTGGATAATCGTAAATAAATATAGTATAGATATTACTGTAAATTCAAATGTGTGTACTAAATTCATTTCTATTCTCCTATACTTTTTCTTTTAAGATAATTCAGATATTTGCTTTTAAAGTCCTTGAATTTAGAGCTTGAAATAAGCGCTTTTTGACCGTTAGAAAATTCAATTTCCTTTTTACTGTAGCCGATTATGTAATTGAAATTGACGATATACGAGCGATTTGAGCGGTAGAAATACTCTTCATTCAATTTTTTCACCAACAAAGAAATTTTGTTTGAATAAAGAAAAATTCCTTGAGCTGTGACAACTTCCGCATAGATATTGTCGGCTTGTGCATATATTATTTCGTTTTCGGGTATCGTTATATTCTTTTGATTAACAGTATCCTTAACTACTATATAAGCAGTTTTTGCTAGATTTTTTATAACAGAATCCAAAGCTTCGTACAAATCCTCTTTTTCAAACGGTTTAACGAGAAAGCGAAAAGCATTAACTTTCATACTGTCAAAAACAACGTCCTTATAGCTGCTCACAAATATTACGGTAGTATCAACATTGCGTTTCCTCAATACCGAAACGGTATCGAGTCCGTTTTTATCTGTCATTTGATGATCCATAAAAATCAAGTCAAAGGACATATCGGCAGCTAAGAGTTCCATGCCGTCGGAATATTCGTATATAATAAAATTAAGACCATGCTTATCTGCATATATGTATAATTCTTCAGACAACGTTTTTCGAAAAAAAGACTCATCATCGCAAACTGCTATATGCATAATAACCTCTCCCTATTATTTTCTGATATTTTTTGTTGTTCTTATTATACAATATTTTGACATTAATTTCAAGCTATTTTGAGCTTTACAAGAAAAAAAGGGGTGTTTACAAGAATTTTGTAGCCTGTTTTAGAAATCGGTGTTATCTTAATGGCATCGATTTGTAAAGGAGGCAAATAATATGTTCTATAATTTTTGGCTTGCATTTTATAAATTCTTCAAGTAAGGCGGTGCGGTTATGCCGATAGTTGAACACCAGTATCTACATTATAAAAATGTTTTATGTTTTGAAATGCAGCTTGATTACGGAGAAATAGAGGACTTTGCCCAAAGAATCGATTATAGTCTTGACGTTTTAGATCTATCCCGTGACGGGAAAATTGTTATTACTCAAAAATCCCCTTTTCTTGAGTTTCTGATTCCTGTAGATAAACAATTTTCAAGCAGCAAGCATTACCGCTATAAACCGGAGTTCAAACTTGTAAATGCTATAAGGACAAGACATTACGGTTCTTTCGACAGTATTCAAAACAAAGTGGAGGAGCTTAAGAAGTATATTCAAGACCAGTCTTTTTTGCCCGCTACCCCTCCGTACTTCATTGTTCAGGATATTAAAAACAAAATTTATGATGTGTATATTGGTATCAATGAGAACATTTTATGAAATGCGAAAACGAGGTTGGATTTTAGTAATCTGATCTCGTTTTTGTTCCTTTACAAGGAAAAAGGGGGTGTTTACAAGAAATTTGTTGAGAACAGCATGATTTTGTAGTATTTTTATGGAGTTAGTAAACTAACAAGAATAAATAATTATGGAGGTAGTAAATATGTTCAAACCAAAAACAAAGTCACGGCTAAAGCGAACGCTGTCAGGAGCACTGGCTTTAGCTATGACCGCAAGCCTAGCTGCGGTCATGCCTGCGGCAGCGGAAGAAACAGCAAAGTATCCTTATGCGATTTTTGCTGCCGACGAAGCTGCCGGCATTAGCGTAAACACCGACAGCTTTACTTTAAACGGCAATGCATATACAAACGGCGTGTTTTCGACAACCGCTCAGTATCCCAATATCAACGGCACTGTTACAGATTATGACGATATTGAAGATAATACGGAGGGAGAAGAAACCGAAGATGTATTTGACGTCAACAAGGATATGATACTCATTCATACCAAGCTTGCAGACAAATATTTTACCGAAAACTGCGATACATACAACGAAGATTATACATATTCCGATATGAATATTAATATAAATAATTCTGTCTACGTTACGGGTAGACTGAGTCTAGACGGCAATATCAGCCTGAATAACGCTGTGGGAGCTGTTTCGGACGTTGATCTTTCCGGCGGAAATCTTAACGGCAACAACACGGTCATCTATTCAAAGTTCGGCGATATTGACATCTCAAACAGTCAGGCTTCGGTAAACGGACTGATCTATGCTCCGTTCGGAACTGTTACCATAGACTGCGACAACTTCAATATGAACGGACTTATCATTGCTCAGAATGTTGTTATCGACGGATATGGAGCGAATATTAACTACAGTAGCTCGTGGGCAGAGCTTGTCGGTACAGAATCCGAAGAACTTAGTTGGACGTTTGATGACTGGCAGTATCTCGCCGATACTGACGAAGACGGTCTGCCTAATCTTATTGAAAAGGAAATAGGCTCAGATCCTTACAATCCCGATACTGACGGAGATAATCTTCCTGACGGGTACGAAGCGTTAACGCTTGGAACCGATCCCACAAAACCCGATACCGATGATAACGGCGTACTTGACTGTGATGAGGATTTTGACGAAGACGGTTTAACAAATCTTCAGGAATACGAGCAGGGTACAGAGCCTTACAATGATGATACGGACGGTGACGGATTAAAGGACGGTGAAGAAATTTATACCTACGGAACAGACCCTCTCAAGGTTGACACCGATGATGACGGACTTGATGACGGAGACGAGATCTACTTTGAAACCGATCCTCTGAATCCCGATAGCGACGGCAACGGCATTTCCGATGGCGATGAAAAGCGTTCACAGACGTTTGTCCATAAAGTAGAAAATGAAGATTGTGCTATTACAGAAGTCCGTGTAGCTATGGAGGGTACAGGCAATATTCAAAAAACAACAACTGTTGAAAGCATTATGAACAAAGATGTTCTCTGCACTGATGTTGTGGGGCTGGTCGGAGAGCCTTTTGAGATTGAAACGACTTCGCAGTTTGATAAGGCTACGCTTACTTATGTGGTGGATAAATCCAAACTTGGAGATACCGAGTTTGACAATCTGCTGTTTTTATGGTATGATGAAGAAAATGACAATTTTGTTGAGCTGGATACCATTCTTGACGAGGAGAATTCAACTGTAAGTGTGGAGACTACACACTTCAGTAAGTATATGATTGTTGACGGAAAAGAATGGTATAGAGCATGGCAAGATATTTACACTAAAATAAACGAATCAAAAGGCCAGCATGTTCCAAATGCAACTGTATTAATATCAAAAAGTTCGAATATATATAATGTTAATAACGCAAATCGAAATGAACTTATAGTTAGTAATATTGTAGACTCAATGTCGGATTCAGATATTATGAGCTTTTTGACCTACCAGAATGCTGGTGGAATGAACACCGATTTTACGAGTGTCAAAAGTGCGTTGAAATGGGATCCGATTTATTACAGCAGAACTGCTAATGCTAGTTATGGAATTGGTTTAGCAGCAGTTATACTCAATGATGAGGCTATGGGGTATAACTCTAAAATTATTTTTATTACTGACAGCAGTGTATCAGTTGACAGTAGATTTCTTAAGCTTGCAATTAATAACATGATACCTATTTACTTTTTCTGTATTGGTGATTTTAATACAGCTGCATTGATAGGTTATGCACAGCTGACAGGCGGCAAGGTATACTCTGCTAAGACCGCTGCTGAAATAAATCAAAGCTGCAATGAAATAGGTCCTAAGACCTTTGTTGGAGAAACAGACACTGATGGTGACGGTTTTACAGATATTGAAGAAATGAGTGG
>ERZ780140.313-NODE-313-length-17474-cov-1.95402_pt1 | contig 17474 bp, 13 predicted proteins | sample MGYA00511475_ERZ780140 | MGnify/ENA primary metagenome ERZ780140 (study PRJEB29588, sample SAMEA2151034) | human gut metagenome | biome: human gut; feature: human-associated habitat; material: faeces | place: Denmark | collected 2008/2010 ...
CCGCAAGGAGCGAAGCGATTTTGCGGCGGCAGGACTTGCCCGAATATCTGTAGGGGTGCGGTTATCAGAGATGTGTAAATGCAAAAAAGCCCTCCGAGCAGATCGGAGAGCTTTTGGTTATTTTACCCTTATAATAGGCTGAAGCTGTATCCCATCAAGAGCCGACTGAATAGTTTCGGGTATGAGTCCAAACTCAGCCACTATGGAGTTTGGCTTCTTTTCGCAGTTGTCCTGCGAATATGGTACAAAATAGTAGTTTCTCAGATTTTGCAGATAACCTATGTTTTTAGCACACCCTGCCAATGCGTCATTTGTCGATATGGCGATGACTACGGGACGAGCATTTCTCAGGTGACTTTTTACCGCCATGGTGGCTGGAGTGTCCGTCAAGCCAAGAGCAAGCTTTGCTGCCGTGTTTGAGGTGCAGGGTGCTACTACCATGATATCACACATCTTTTTCGGTCCGATCGGCTCGGCTTCTTCTATGGTGCGTATGACCTTGCGGCCTGCTATGGTTTCAAGGCGTTTGATGTTTTCTTCCGCTGTGCCAAAACGTGTAGATATAGATGCGGCGTTGAAAGACATTATTGGCACAAGCTTTGCGCCCTGCTGCACAAGCCGTTCTGCGGCGGCAAATGCCTTTTCAAAGGTGCAGAAGGAGCCGGTCATGCAAAAGCCTATTCGTATGCCGTCAAGTGACATTCTTTGTTCCCCTTTCATTCAAAATGTCCGTGACTGTTCGGGCGATTATCTCTCCTGCAGTCATAGGTGCGGCTTTGGCTGGAAGTCCCAATGCCCATACCACACGCCTGTTCAGCTTTGCGGCAGTTTCATGATCTACTCCGCCAGGTCGGGAGGCAAGGTCTATGATAAGAGAGTTTTTATCCATTACGCCCAAAAGCTTTTCATCAAGTATCATGGCAGGGACGGTGTTTATTATTATAGTATACCCCGAAATATTTTCCGCAAGAGCTGTGATAAGTTCTGCCTTATAGCCTGCGCCCTCAGCTTCTGCAAGCGCAGAAAGCTTTCTTGCGGATATAGTCACATCTGCGCCGACAGCTCGAAAAAGCTTAGCGCAGGCTTTTGCTACTCTGCCATAGCCAATAACTAGGACGGTGGAACCGTTCACGGTGACAGCAAGCTCCTGCATGGCTATTTGCAAAGCGCCCTCCGCCGTGGGGATACAATTTCTTATAACAAGCTCCTCTCGCTTATAATAATCCTTAACATCGAAGCCGAGAGAGGAGAAATATTCTATTTGATCACGGCGGAGCAGACCGCCTGCCACGAGTGAATTTTTCTTTAAATGCGTTGAAACGTCACTGCATGATACCTTTACATTACGGCTAGAAGAGATATCCAGCCCGTCAGCTTTCATGAGAGGAAGTACGAGAACGTCCGCCTTTTCGGTGAGCTGATCGAGATGAGCGAGGGGGATAGTGTCCTCGCCTTTATCGTCCATGCCGTAAGTATAGACCCTGCCGATTTTAGTGAGAGTCTGAGCTGTATATGTTTGTCTTGCGTCACCGCCGACGCAGAGGAAAACTGTTTTTTTCATATGGATACCTCCTGTGGGACTATGCCTGATAGAGTTATATATAATTATATGTATCGGTGGGCTAAATGTTACCGGCAAAACAAAACGCCCTATCCCTGCAAAGCAAGAATCGCGGCGCTTTGATATGATATCATATTTCTATCTTGATAAACTTCGGCTCATGCTTTTTGAAATAGGTCAGATACTTAAAGCCTGCCGCCTGCGCCATTTCTACGCCTGCGGAAATATCTCTGCCGATATCTGCGGTGCAGTGGGCGTCTGAGCCTATGGTCAATATCTCGCCGCCGAGGGCTTTGTAGAGCTTCACATAGCCAAGGTCCGGGAGTGGCTTGCCGTATTTTTGCCTAAGTCCCGACACATTTATCTCTATGCCCTTGCCTTTTTGGATAAGTGTACAAAAAATTTCTCTGATAATATCTTCATATGGGGAAAGATCTATTTGTATACCGCAATCTCCTTGGATATATCGCAGAGGATAGGTGAGGTGTCCTAAAACGTCTAACTTGCCCCATTTGCACATTTCAAGCATTTCTTTGAAATAGTCGTCAAGGAGAGCATAGATTTGCGACAAGTCCATATTTTTGTACTTTATCCAATAGAAATCGTCCTTGCCTTTATTCTGATGATGCGAGCCGATGATAAAACAAGGGCGTTTGTCGGAGGCTATCTCTTCGGCAAATTCTATATCCTGCAAAGGCTGACCAAGCTCTATTCCGCAGAGAAAATTTAAACCCTCCAGATGCTGGGAAGCTTCATACTGGGCGACTATGCTTGCGGGGGCATACTCCCCCGAGCCGTACATCATGCCGTCTTTCAGGGCTTCAGGGTCACCGTAATGGTCGGCTTTGTAGCGGAAATTGCAATCGCAATGGTCAGTTATGGCAAATGCCGCCAAGCCAAGCTCTTTGGCTTTTGCTAAAGACTGTTCTACAGTTCCTTCACCATCGGGGGAAAAGCCTGTGTGGGTGTGCATATCTATAAGAGTTTTCATAGGTTCTCCTATCTGTACAAAAGTTTGTACTTATATAGAATTGTAAAGCTTTTCAAGCTGTTTTGCCGCTTCTGCCGCACGTCTTACAAAGCTGTCAGGTGCAGCATTTCGGTACATGGTGGACTTTGACATATAAAGCTCTAATGACAATGGTGGCTGGTGGTCGAGGTTTTTGAGCTTTCTGAGAAATTTCTCAAAGTTCAGGTTGCCGTCAAACGGTATCATGTGTCCGTCGGTGTTGCCGTCGTTATCGTGGATATGCAGGCAGGCAAGCTTGCTGCCGAACTTTGTCAGGCAATCGGTATGCTTTGAGAAGCAATTCTCATGACCTGTGTCATAGCAAAATTTCACGTTATCGAGGCTGCCGAACTTGTCAAACAGCACGTCAAGAAACTGCGGGAGCTGGATATTCTCAAAGGCGATATCGACGCCGTTTTCTTCTCCGCACTGTATTATCTTGGCGAAATTCTCTACACCAAAACGAGATACCTCGGGCGGAACAAGCCCGTCAGTGGGGTGACATATCATGGTTTTTATGCCGTTTTCACCGCACACTCTTACACATTCAAGTGTTCGTTGGAGGATATATTCGCTCTCTGGGCATATTGTCCAAAGGGCGTTCATGCGGTCAAACTGTGAATGGACATTTTCTATTTCCAGTCCAAAATTTCGTACAATATCATACTGCGTGTATTTTAGTCCGTCAGAAAAACCAAGCATTACACCGTCAAAGCCGTTCTCTTTTATAAGTCTTATGCGCTCCTCAAAGGGTATTTTGAAGGTGAAGTCTGCAAACATACAGCGTTTCAATCTGTTTTCCTCCTTACCAAAAACAGCGGCAGAATTGCTCTGCCGCCGTGAAAATTTAGTTTTTGAGAGAATGGAGTGGTGCAGGGATCTGTCCGCCTCGATTGATGAACTTGGAAGGTGACTCTTTTTTGAGCGGCATAACAGGTCCGCAGCCAAAAAGTCCGCCCCAATCAAGTTCTTCGCCAACGCCCTTGCCAATAGCAGGGATAACTCTTACGGCGGTGGTCTTGTTGTTTACCATACCGATAGCAGCTTCGTCTGCGATGATAGCGGAAATAGTATCGGCTGGGGTATCGCCCGGAATACATATCATATCAAGACCAACTGAGCATACAGCGGTCATAGCTTCAAGTTTTTCAATGCAGAGCGCACCGCTCTTTGCGGCATCAATCATACCTGCGTCCTCAGAAACAGGGATAAATGCACCTGAAAGTCCGCCTATTCTTGAGCAAGCCATTACGCCGCCCTTTTTAACTGCGTCATTGAGCAGGGCGAGAGCTGCTGTTGTGCCATGTGTACCGCACTTTTCAAGACCTATTTCCTCGAGGATATGGGCAACAGAGTCGCCTACGGCCGGAGTTGGTGCAAGTGAAAGGTCAACGATACCGAATGGAACGCCAAGACGCTTGGAAGCGATAGTTCCAACGAGCTGACCCACTCTTGTTATCTTATATGAGATCTCCTTGATAACGTCGGATATCTTTGTGATATCAGCGTCAGGATATTTTCTCAAAGCGGCTCTTACAACACCAGGACCTGATACGCCCACGTTTATCATGCAATCAGGCTCGCCAACTCCGTGGAAAGCACCTGCCATGAACGGGTTATCCTCAACTGCGTTACAGAAAACAACGAGTTTTGCTGCGCCAAAGCAGGCAGAGTCAACTGTTCTTTCTGCACACTCTCTTACAACGCCACCCATCATTTTGCAGGCATCCAGATTGATACCTGTTTTTGTTGAACCGATATTTACAGAGGAACATACTCTCTCAGTAGTAGCAAGTGCCTCTGGGATAGACTTGATAAGCTCGATATCGCCTGCGGAGAAGCCCTTTGGAACGAGGGCTGTATATCCACCGATAAGGTTTACGCCAACGTCCTTTGCGGCTCTGTCCATAGCGTGTGCAAATGGAACAGGTGAACACTTGCAGGCAGCAGACACGATAGCGATAGGGGTAACGGAAATTCTCTTATTTATGATCGGGATTCCAAGCTCCTTTTCTATCTGTTCGCCCACCTCAACAAGCCTTGCAGCTTTTGCGGTTATCTTCTTATAGACATTTTCGCAGGCAACGTTTATATCGCTGTCGATACAATCAAGCAGAGAAATGCCCATTGTGATAGTACGAATATCAAGACAATCGTCCTGTATCATTCGTATCGTTTCCAACACGTCATATGTATTAATCATTTTACAGAAATCTCCTCTTTAGATATGGTGCATACAGTTAAAAATATCCTCGTGCATTGTGTGTATCTTAACACCCATTGTCTGACCAAGCTCTGTAAGTCCGTCTGCCATGGTAGCAAAATCGGAGTTGAGCTTTGTGATGTCAACAAGCATTATCATAGCAAAGAGGTCCTGCAAAACTGACTGAGTGACCTCGATAACATTCGCATTATATTCTGCACACTTTGTGCTTACCTTTGCAAGGATACCTACAGCGTCCTTACCTATAACCGTAACAACAGCTCTCATTAATAAGACCAGCCTTTCCAAATTCATTTATATATCTTCTATTATACCACACAGCGGAGATTTTGCCAAGAGTTTTAATTATAAATATTTTATTAACGTTGGAAATGCGTTTTATGGGGCGACGGTCAAGGCAGGTGGTTTGCGGTGAACGAAACGGGCGAACATTGTTCGCCCCTACCCATATTTGTACGAATTACAAAAAAATCAGAAACGGTGAAGTGCAAAAAAGCGGGGTGTCAGATTTCTGCAAAACAAAAAAAGTTTGATGAGCGGGACGTCGAGTGCGCCGTCCCCTACAAAAAACGCCCCCATTTAGGGGACGTTCTTGTATTATTTTTCTGTTCTGAATGGTGCGAGTGGTATGCCTGTTTCGTTGAAGATAGTTACCTCGCAATAGTTGAACCAGTTATATCTTGCATAGAGAGGTTTTTCAACGGCGTCTGACTTGATGAAAATTTTACTGCCGTTTATGGTGATATCAGCTTTTACGAACTCTTCGTCCTTGCCTGCTATCTCAAAGCCCTGTGCTTCGCCCTTTACTACAAAGCCATTTTCGGCATGGTCAAAGCTAAGCTCTATACCGCCGTTTTTATACTCCAGCGACTTATAGATAGGTCCGAATGCTTTTACGTCCATACCGTAGAAAAGTTTTTCTGCCTGCAAACAAAGTCTTTCGCCAACGGGTACTTTATTCTTTGGGTGGATCTCGTTGAACTCACCGCAATCTGAGATAACAGCTATTCCTGTATTTTTCACTGTCTTATATGCTCTCATCTGTGCTTCTCTTATTTTACACCAATGCTTATAATCAGGGTCTGCGGCGTATTTGAACATTGGGAGCTGGACGATTATGAAAGGAAGTTCGTCGTCGCCCCACTTCTCTCTCCAAAGCCTGATAAGAGATGTGAGGAGGGTATAATAGCTGTCCGGCTTATGGTCGTCAGACTCGCCCTGATAATAGAGGAAGCCTTTTATTGTATAAGGGCAGACTCTTGACACCATGGTCTCAAAAAGTCCTGTTGGGCGGAATGGGTTTACGCAGTTTATTGGACCCGGCCAATTCTTATCGCCAAGGATCTCGTTGGCTTTCTCCCAGCTCATTGTTGGGTCTTTTTGCAGAAGCTCGCCGTATTTTTTATCCCACACACGCTCAAATTTCTGATAATCTCTGTATTCTTTTATCTGCTCCTCGACAGTTTTGCCCTCAATACGTTTTTCATACTCGTCTATGTAGCTTCTTATTTCAGCGTTGTTTTCAAGGGTCGGTCTGTCTATCCATGCGGAGGCTGATGTGCCGCCCCAGTTACAGCCGATAAGTCCTACTGTTACGCCAAGGTCTTTGGCAAGCTTTCTTCCAAAGAAAAAGCCGACTGCACTCCATGCCCTTGAATTATCCTTTGAAGCCTGCGACCATGCGGTATTGTTTTCGTCCTCATAGAACATTTCGTCAAGAGTGCCACGCTTTTGAGTGTAATAAAATCTTACGTTACAATCAGGGGTGAGGTTTTCGAGGACTTCTTTGCCGCCCTTTGCGTTTTGAAGTTCAAGCTCCATATTTGACTGACCGCCGCAGAACCACACTTCGCCTATCATGATACGGCAGAATTTTTTCTCTGTACAGCCGTCTGAAACTGTCATTTCGTACTCTCCGCCAGCACTCATTGGAGGGAGGACGGCTGTCCACTTGCCGTCGCAGACCTGCGTCTGGACTGACACGCCGTTAAGAGTAACTGTGACAGTTCTTTCCTCGTCCCCAAGTCCCCAGACTGTTATGTTCTTGTCACGCTGGAGCACCATATCATTTGAAAAAATATTTGCTACTTTTAACATACTTCTTTCACCTTTCAATACCTATAAAAATTCAATATTCAAAAAATATCATCGCCGCAGGCGATACCTTAATTCCTCACTCCTCACTCCTAACTCCTCACTAATCAAAGAGTGTGGTAGAAAAGAATGATATCCTCAAAGACGCCCTCTTTGTTTTCAAAGCCCTTCGGTACAGTGCCGAGCTTAACAAAGCCGAGGTTTTCGTAAAGCTTTACTGCCTTGACGTTTGAAGCAACAACGGCATTGAACTGGAGCACCTTAAAGCCTTTCTGCTTTGCTATGAAAAGACAATGTTCGACTATGACCTTGCCTGCTCCTTTTCCACGGCAGGTGCTTTTTACGGCATAGCTTGCGTTTGCGATATGTCCGCATCTGCCAACGTTATTAGGGTGGAGGATATACATTCCTACAGTTTCGCCCTCATACTCTGCAACACCGCAGAATGTTTGTGATGCAAAGAATTTTTTTGCCCCATCATAGTCGAGGGTCTCTTTCTGTGGGAAGGCATTGCCCTCTTTTACAACTTCGTTCCATATCTCTGCCATTGCAGGAACGTCATCAATATTGTAACCTCTTACGGTCACTTTTTTCATTTTTGCCATTTTGGATACTTCTCCATAATAAAATTACTCTATAAATGACTTCATGCCACGCTCACGTCGCCAATCAAGGAACTCCTCATATGTTCCCTGTCTGTCGATACAGCCGTCGGGGGTTATCTCGATTATTCTGTTTGCAACTGTCTGAACTATTTCGTGGTCATGAGATGCGAAAATCACAACGCCTTTGAAATCTCTAAGTCCGTTATTTACGGCTGTGATAGACTCAAGGTCGAGGTGGTTGGTAGGTCTGTCAAGCATGATAACGTTTGAGCCGAAGAGCATCATACGGCTGAACATACATCTTACCTTTTCACCGCCTGAGAGAACTTTTACAGGCTTATATATCTCGTCCCCTGAGAAAAGCATTTTGCCAAGGAAACCTCTGAGGTAGGTGTCTGTTACTTCGGAAGTGGAATATTTTCTTATCCAGTCCACAATGCTTTCGTCATTATCGTTGAAGTAGGCTGAGTTATCTATTGGAAAATATGAACGTGATGTGGAAACGCCCCACTTAATGCTGCCCTCGTCAGGCTCTTCTTCCTCTGCAAGTATCTTGAAAAGCATTGTGATAGCCTGCTCGGACTCACCGATGAAAGCGACCTTATCGGTACGGCTGAGGGTAAAGGAAACATTATTGAGGAGCTTTACGCCGTCAACTGTTTTGGATATGCCGTTGACTTTGAGTACGTCTTTGCCAAGCTCTCTATCCATATTAAAGCCTATGAAAGGATATTTTCTTGATGAGGCAGGCATTTCCTCGACTGTGAGCTTATCAAGAAGCTTTCTTCTTGCGGTAGCCTGCTTGGACTTTGATTTGTTTGCTGAGAAACGGTTGATGAACTCCTGGAGTTCCTTGATCTTCTCCTCGGCTTTCTTGTTCTGGTTCTTTATCATTCTCTGCATGAGCTGTGAGGACTCATACCAGAACTCATAGTTACCAACATACATTTTTATCTTTGTATAGTCGATATCCACGATATGGGTACAAACATTATTAAGGAAGTGTCTGTCATGAGATACGACGAGGACTGTTCCGAAATAGTCGGCAAGAAAGTCCTCAAGCCAGCTTATAGCGTCGATATCAAGGTGGTTTGTAGGCTCGTCCAGCATGATGATATCAGGATTGCCGAAAAGTGCCTGTGCAAGAAGCACCTTGACTTTTTCGTTACCTGAGAGGGTGGACATCTGTGAATAGAGGATATCCTCGGAAAGGCCAAGACCCTGAATGAGCTTTGAAGCGTCAGACTCAGCTTCCCAGCCGTTAAGCTCTGCGAACTCGCTTTCAAGCTGACCTGCTCTGTCGCCGTCCTCCTCGGTGAAGTCCTCCTTGGCGTAAAGCTCGTCCTTTTCTTTCATTATCTCATAAAGTCGCTTATTGCCCATTATTACAGTTTCGAGAACTGTATACTCGTCGAATGCAAAGTGATCCTGACGAAGCACTGAAAGTCTGTCCTCTTTTGAGATCACTACCTCGCCTGTGGTAGGCTCTATCTCACCGCAGAGGATCTTCAGAAATGTTGACTTTCCTGCACCGTTTGCACCGATTATGCCATAGCAGTTGCCGTTTGTAAATTTAAGGTCAACGTCCTTGAAAAGAAGCTGACCACCGAATGAAAGGCTTACGTTTGATACTGTTATCATTTTAACTCTCCTATATCTGATAATTATACTTTGACACTTTATTATACCACACAAAGTGGCTTATGTCTACTTTTAATTATTAATTTTTCATCACTGCGCTTTTATGGTGCAAACGAGGTTTTGCTCTTGACGTTTTCAACAAAAAGTGTTATAATTGTTATGTACACATTGGCAATAGCGATAATTATTGCCCTGAAAATTCAAGAAATTAAGTCGGAAAGGATAACTTGAATATGAAAAAAGTTTTGTTTGCTTCTTCGGAGTGTGTTCCGTTTATCAAGACAGGCGGTCTTGCCGACGTTGTTGGCTCTCTGCCTAAGTGCTTTGACAAGAGGTATTATGATGTCAGAGTAATTCTTCCTAAATATTCCTGCATGAAACAGCAGTGGAAAGACATGATGCAGTACAAAACGCATTTCTACATGGACTTTGCAGGTCAGAGCCAATATGTGGGCGTACTTGAATGCGTTTATGATGGCGTTACGTTCTATTTTATCGACAACGAACATTATTTCACCGGTGACAAGCCTTACACTGAGCATCACTGGGATATAGAAAAGTTCATGTACTTTGACAGAGCTGTGCTTTCTGCTCTGCCGCTTCTTGATTTCCGTCCTGACGTTATACACTGTCACGACTGGCAGACGGGTCTTATACCTGTATATCTTCATGACAGCTTTGCAGGTGGCGATTTCTTCCGCGGCATAAAGACCGTTATGACTATACACAATCTGAAATTCCAGGGAAATGACGGAGTTGAGCAGTTCAAGAGGATATCCGGTCTGTCTGACTACTACTTCACTATTGACAAGCTGAGAACGGGCGTTGACGGAAATATGCTCAAGGGCGGTCTTGTTTATGCTGACGCTATCACAACTGTCAGCAACACATACGCAGAGGAGATAAAGACGCAGTTCTACGGTGAGGGTCTTGACGGACTTATGAGGGCAAGGGCTAACGATCTCCGCGGTATCGTAAATGGTATCGACTACGTTGATTACAACCCTGACACTGACAAGAACATTGTTGTAAGATACAATTATGACAACGTGCTTGAGAAGAAGATACACAACAAGAGAGCAATTCAGGCTGAGCTTGGTCTTGCGCAGGACGACAATCGCTTTATGATAGGCATTGTTAGCCGTTTGACAGATCAGAAGGGCTTTGACCTTATTGCATACATGATGGAAAGAATGTGCGAACAGGGCATACAGTTCGTTGTGCTTGGCACGGGTGAGCAGAAGTATGAGGATATGTTCCGCTGGTTTGCAGGCAAGTATCCTGACAGGGTTTCCGCTAACATTTACTACAGTGAGGAAATGAGCCACCGCATTTACGCTTCCGCTGACGCATTCCTTATGCCGTCACTTTTCGAGCCATGCGGACTTTCACAGCTTATGTCACTGCGTTACGGCACGTTGCCTATCGTTCGTGAAACTGGCGGTTTGAGAGATACTGTTCAGCCGTTCAATCAGTTTGAGAGGACCGGCACTGGTTTCAGCTTTGCAAACTACAATGCACACGAGATGTACAACACTGTTATGTTCGCAAAATACATATTTGATGACAGACGTGACGAATGGAACGGACTTATCAAATCTGCAATGGCACAGGATTTCTCATGGCAGGCTTCTGCTAACAAATATCAGGAAATGTATGACTGGCTTATCGGCTAAGATATATACAAGAAAAGCTCCGCAGAAAGGCGGAGCTTTTTTTATGTTATAGGTTTTGTGGCAAGTATATGATTTGTTGGAGATCAGGTGGGCGACCTCAGATCGCCGCTACAGAAACAAACATAAAAAGCGGCACAGTTTAGGCTGCGCCGCTTTTGTTTTGCATTTATCAGTCACCGAAAGCGACGCCCAGAGCCTTTGCGGTCTTGACGAGCTGGTGGTCGGCAGGGACGAATTTTGTTTTGCCTGCGACTTCTGAAAGTGGATTTTCTGACACAACTTCATTTATCATTGCCACTGCATAGCCGTATTTATCGGCTGCGATAAGCTCTGCGGCATGGACGCCGAACTTTGTGGCAAGCACTCTGTCATAAGCTGACGGGCTACCGCCTCTGAGCATATGACCAGGAACGCAAACTCTTGTTTCTCTGCCTGTAAGCTCTTCTATCTGCTTTGCAATTCTAGGGGTAGCAGTTGTAAGACCCTGCTCTGCACGGAGTTTTGCTCTTTCCTTCTTTTTAAGCTTTGCCTCTTCTTTATCAAAAGCACCCTCGGCTACGGCGAGGATAGAAAATCCCTTTGATTCTCTCTTTTCGCAGGCAGCGGCAAGCTTTTCGATATCATATGGTATTTCAGGAATGACTATCATATCTGCACCGCCTGCGATACCTGAATAGAGGGTGAGCCAGCCGGCTTTATTGCCCATTATTTCTGCAACGAGTATTCTTCCGTGGGAATTAGCTGTGGAATGAAGTCTGTCGATAACGTCTGTGGCTGTGTCAACAGCGGTATGGAAGCCGAACGTTACGCTTGTGCCCCAGATATCGTTGTCGATAGTTTTTGGCAGACCGATAACGTTAAGTCCCTCGGTTGAAAGGAGGTTAGCGGTCTTATGAGTGCCGTTGCCGCCCAAGGTGAGCAGGCAATCGAGCTTCTGCTTTTTATAGGTTTCTTTCATAGCCTTTACTTTATCCACGTTATCTTCTTCGATGACCTGCATTTTCTTGAAAGGTGTTCTCTTTGTGCCGAAAATAGTTCCGCCTGTGGTAAGGATACCAGAAAAATCAGACTGCTTCATTTCCTTGCACATATTATTGATAAGCCCATAATAGCCGTCCTCTATGCCGATTATCTGGACGTCTTCGCCGAACTTTTCATAGCAAGCCTTTGCAACGCCTCTGATAGTTGCGTTAAGTCCCGGACAATCTCCTCCGCTTGTGAGTATGCCTATTCTTTTCTTCATTTTACCAAGTCCTTTCAATGAAATTCTATCATTATCAACGATATCAATACTTATCGCTTGTGCTGAAATCTTCTATATCGGCTTCGTCGGAAGGAGTGATATCCTGCTGAGTTTCCTCAGGGGTGGCCTCGCTTTCAGGCTCATCGTCAATATATGTGAACCTTGAAGTCTGATGCTCTTTCTTATCCTTTTCACTGTTCTCGCTAAGTTTGAAACGTGCTATCATATTCTTTAGTATAAGCGACTGGCTTGAAAGCTCTTCACTTGCGGAAGCTGAACCGACTGCAGTTGAGGTATTGGCTGATACAACGGCTGATATTTGGTCTACTCCCGTATTTACCTGAACGATAGCTTCTGCCTGCGCCTCAGAAGCGTCTGAGATATTCTTTACGAGATCCTTTATAGTATTTGAATTGCTTACGATATTGTTCAGTGAATCAGCAGTTTCTTCGGCTATCTTAGAGCCCTTTGAAACAGCGGCAGACTGGTTTTCGATAAGTGAAGCGGTCTGCTTTGCGGCTTCGGCTGATCTTGATGCCAGACGTCTTACCTCGTCTGCTACCACGCCAAAGCCCTTTGAACCCTCTCTTGCGGCCTCTACGGCGGCGTTAAGGGCAAGGATATTTGTTTGGAATGCGATCTCGTCAATGACCTTGATTATCTTTGAGATCGCATCGGAAGCTGTATGGATAGCATTCATGGCATTTACCATGTTGCCCATATCGCTGTTGCAGTTGTCAACGGCTTCGGTATTCTTAAGTACGATATTATAAGCGTTCTTAGAGTCCTCAGAGTTCTGAGTTATCTGCTTTGAAACATCACTGAGGGTAGCGGAAAGCTCCTCGATTGCGGAAGCCTGCTGTGTAGAACCCTGTGATACAGACTGTGCGATATTTGACACCTGAACCGCTCCTGAGTTCACCTGCTCGGCTGACATATTGATAGAAGCAAAGGTATCAGACAGTGAGTCGAGTATCTCGTTAAACGTACTCTTTATCTTATAGAAGTCGCCCTTGAAAGTACCTTCCATTCTGTGGCAAAGGTTACCCTCGGATATCTGGGTAAGAGCCACTGTGATAAGGTTGATATACTGTCTGAGGCAGACGATAGTTTCTTCCAGAGAGTTTGAAAGGACACCAAGCTCGTCCTTTGAATACCACACGTCAACAGGGTCGGTAAGGTTGCCCTGTGCAAGAGAACGAAGTCTGTTTGTGGTAGAAATGATAGGCTTTGTTATCCTCTTTGCAAAAAGCAGAGAGAACAGCACCGTCAGGCACATAAGCACAACGCCCATTACAATGATATTAGTAAGTGCACTGGAGCTTGCAGTGGTGAAGTCGGCAACATTTGTAACCATGACGACAGTACCGTCAAAATATGACGAACCATAATAGCCCACGATATAATTGTTATCCTTAAATTTATACTCTGTTGTACCGCTATTATTTGCAAGTATTTTCTCAACGGCATTTGTCACTTCCGTATATTCTTCATCTTTCTTACCGATCTCAAGGGCATTTTTACCTATCTGATCGGTATCCTTATGAAGAAGGATCTCTCCGTCTTTACCAACAAGATAAACATAGCCGGATTTTCCGAAGGTATATTCATTAAGAGCATTGACAAGCATATCGCTCTGAATGGTAATACAAGCGACTTTTTGTTCTGAGTTGCCAGACTTTGTTGAAGCAAGTATAGAAAAATAATTCTTACCGCCAAAGGTATATATATCGGTTATGTAGGCCGAGCTTCTTTCGCAAGCGCTTATGATGTGCTCCTTTTCAACTGATGACGATACCATTTCATTATCTGTTGCAAGCACAATGCCATTGCCGTCATAAACTGTAAAATTCAGATAGAAGCCTGTGTTGTCTGCAAAGCCACTTTTTACCGCCTTTAGTCTGTCAGCGTCAGTTTTTGCCCCTAAAAAAGAATCAGACTTTACGGTCGAAACTATATTATTCGTATAAGAGCTGATCGTCGAGTCAAAATTCTTAGCCGCCTGAACAGCCAGTGGTTCAGCGGTGCTTTTGAGCGTATCCTTTGCAGAAACGTTTATAAAATACACGGAAACCAAGCTGAGCAGCACCGTGATGATAAGTGCGATTGAAAGCATTGCCAAAAGCAGCTTTGAACGCAACGTTTTCATATACAGTTCCCCCTTATGAACTTGTTTTAAACGCAGCACACAACACTGCGATATTACGTGTTTATTATATCATAATTGCACAATTATTTCAAGTACCACAAGCATATTTTTTGTGAACTTATGATGCAATTAATGATATGGAGGTGAATAAGAATAGGTAAAAAGGGGGTAAATAAAATATGTACATAAGTTTAAGGATAAGAAAAAGGGTGATGCTTTGTGTTATAGCTGTGCTTTCTATGCTGGCGGCGGTGGCTGTTATGCCGACCTTTGCAAAAGAAGAAAAAACAGATGGGATAAAGCTTCCGATCTTAATGTATCACAGCATCGTAAAAAACGAAGATCGCAGCGGTGAATATGTCATAACGCCTATCGAGCTTGAAAAGGATCTGCTTTATCTGAAGCAGAACGGCTACACTACTGTTTTTGTAAATGACGTTATAAGATATGTGAAGCGTGGGGGCGAACTGCCTGAGAAGCCTATTATACTGTCCTTTGATGACGGCACTTACAACTACAGAGAATATCTTCTGCCGCTTCTTGAAAAATACGATATGAAAGCCACTGTATCTATTGTGGGAGCTTACACTGACGCTGCCTGCGAGGAGGCTGAGCCTGATCCTGCTTACTCTTATCTTGACTGGCAGGACGTTTCGGTGCTTCGTGACAGCGGTCATGTGGAGATATGCAATCACTCTTACGATATGCACAATCTTGAAGGCAGGCGTGGAGTCGGTCAGCTAGAGGGGGAAAGCTACGAGGATTACCGAAAAATATTTCTTAACGACACCACGAAGCTTCAAACGCTTTGCGATGAACACTGTGGTTTTCAGCCAAACGTTTACACCTATCCTTTCGGCATAACCTGCGAAAGTGCAAGTCGGCTCGTAAAGAACATGGGGTTTGAGGCTAGTCTTGGAGTAGAGGAAAAAATCAATATAATAAAAAAAGAAGATGAACGCTGCCTTTTTGGTCTTTACAGATACAATCGCAGCGGGATCATCTCCACAGAAGAATTCATGAAAAAAGTTTTTGGAGCATAAAAAAAAGCAGCCCCTATTGGAGCCACTCTCTAAACTGAATCACCATCAGCATATTCACATTATACTCTGGCAGGTGTCGAAATTATACTTGTTTTTGTGTGATTTTTGTAAAAAAAATGTGTATTCGTGTAAGCAGAGTGAAAAATGCTGTCACAAGCAGCCAAAAGCACGTTGATACGCCACTTTTGGCTGTTTATCATCTCTTTACACAGAACTTATTTATCCTTTTTGCCGCCTTTGATCTTTCCTCTTATCCAGATAATTATTACGACAAGTGCGATAACAAGGACAATAAGGACGATAGCAAGGGCGGTATTGAGCATCTTTTTATACTGGTCCATAACATTTGCGTTTTTGGACACGGCAGATGAAGTATCGGAGCTGTCTTTCTTTTGGACGGTCCGGGTCTGCTGTTCATCTCCGCCTGCGGCTCTTATTATGGTGACAGTATAGGTGGCGGCATTGCCGTCAACGTCTGTGACGGTTATGGTTCGTACATTTTCGCCCACCTGACACTCGCTGGTGCCTGTATACCATATATAGTCAGAGGGGCTTGCTGTTGTTCCCTCTATCTCAACATTGGTAACGGAATTGTCAACGTTCACTGTATAGTTATAGACATTATAGGCAAAGGCAGGAGAAAGCTCGCCGTTATCCACTGTCAGGGCTGTAAGAACGCCTTTATCGGGTATGCCGTTTGAAGGTGCGGTCTTAGTGGTAGTGGTAGTGGTCTTTTCGGTGGTGGTCGTGGTTTCTGTTTCGGTCTTGGTTTCCACCTTATCGCTTCCAATTGTTATGACACAATAGGCGGTAGGCGAGCCGATAAGCTCTGAATCAGGGGAATATATCTGACAGCTTTGCAGGCTTATATTTGCATTTCCTGCCGACAGACCTTTGAACGTAAAACTGAAATCCACTTCTGAGGAGGGGGTATCAGGAAATCCGTTTACTGTAAGAACTCCTCCGCCGCCTGAGGCGTTGTCGCTTGACACAAATTCTATAACGGAATCGTCATAGGCGATATTTGCCTGAACGCTTCCTATCTCTGAATCTGCAGAAAATGTCACGGACACTTCAAACTGCTGATCGGTCATGACGGGGTTTTTAGGCGGATAGAAGAAAGCCTCCCCTGTTGCATGGGCAGTGAGAGCAGTCATTGGAACTGCAAGTGCGGCTGTCAAGAGCGATGAGAATATTCTTTTTACAAGCTTTGTTTTTGTGATCATTGCTATCCCTCCCGATAACATGGATAATTATTTGGTATAAACTTTGGCTATATCAGACCACTGTCCGAAATAGGTCTTGTCCCCTGTGGCTGTATAGCTTCTCACACGGACGAAATATGTCTTTTGGCTTTTAAGATCTGTTACGGTCTTTTTGTCGGTCTTATTTGAGGTCACCTTAACTGTCTTTGCACCGCTGAAAGATATATTTTCAGCATAGGATATCTCATAGCCTGTAGCAGAGCCTTTCTGTGCATAGTCTATATAAAAGCCTTTTTTCACTGGCATGAGCTTTTGTATGGTCTGCCTGGCAGGGTTTATTTTAAAAGACTTTGTTATCACTCCGCCATACGAGCCTTTTCCTGTTACTGTTACCTTAGCTGTGCCTATATTCTTATTGGAAGAATATTTCACTATGTAGTCTGTGCCGTTTTTAAGGGTCTTGCCCGAATATGTGACTGTTATGCTTTGGGTGATGTTCTTGCCTGTGAAAGACTTGTTTTTTATGCCTGCGACCTTAGCTTTGGCAATATCATATTTTGCGGTGGTCACGCTCTTTGTATCAGACCATGCGCCGTTATAACGCTTGCCGCTGACTATTGTATACGAACGCACTCTTACATAATATTTCTTCCCTGCTGTCAGGTTTGAAACGGTCTTTTTATCCGTTTTGTTTGAGGATATGATCAAAGTTTTTGCACCTGCGAAGTCAGAGCGTGTACTGTATTGCAATTCATATCCTGTGGCTGAGCCTTTCTGAGCAAAGTCGATAAAAAAGCCGTTATATCTTGTTTGCAGAGACTGTATCTCCTGTTTTGCAGGATAAATGGTAAAAGTTTTTGTTATCGTACCCTGATAGTTGCCCATGAAGCTTATGATCATTTTTCCAACGCCTATTTTTGTATTTGAGCTATAGGAAACAGTATAATCATGTTCAGGAAGAAGAAATTTTCCTCCGTCCGTTACCATAACATCAGGTCTTATAGGCTTGCCTGTGTAGGAGAGC
>ERZ780140.342-NODE-342-length-16436-cov-2.65362_pt1 | contig 16436 bp, 8 predicted proteins | sample MGYA00511475_ERZ780140 | MGnify/ENA primary metagenome ERZ780140 (study PRJEB29588, sample SAMEA2151034) | human gut metagenome | biome: human gut; feature: human-associated habitat; material: faeces | place: Denmark | collected 2008/2010 ...
ACAAACTGACAACGTAGGTGCAGAAGTTATGCCACAATTTATCGAGCCTTTTCATAATCTTCCTTTTAAGATGCACTTGTTGAAATATCCTACGTTTCCCGATTATACTGTTAACGTAAAAGATTATGCAATTACTGCCAACAAGCCGATAACTGAATTGGTTAATCGTCTGATAATGGAAACCTGTCAAAAAGGTGGGGGGAAGGTTGTTATCCCTGCGGGAAAATGGAAGTCGGGGCGTATTGTACTGAAAAGCAATGTTAATCTTCATTTGGAAGAAGGGGCGGAAATTGAATTTTCTGGTAATCCGAAAGATTATTTGCCAAGTGTATACACTATGCATGAAGGGCGTCAAATAATAAGTTCTGGTTCTTTTATTTATGCTTTCAATGAAAAAAATATTGCAATTACTGGAAAAGGTCATATTTATGGTCCTCCAATGGACTTGCCGATACGTAAAAACTCTAATGGCATTGCTTGGATAGAAAAGGATTTTCCGGAAAGAATAGAAGAACGCATTTTTGATGGTATGGACGGGCGTCGCTTTTTTGCTCCTAAAGTTATTGCACCTGTTCAGTGCAAGGACGTGTTGATTGAAGGTATGATTATAGAAAGGTGTATGTTTTGGAATATTAATCCGATATTGTGTGAGAATGTGATTATACGTGGAGTCACGGTAAATTCTGTGGGGATTCCGAGTGGTGATGGTGTTGATATTACATGTAGCAAGAATGTATTAGTAGAATATTGTACGATGAATTGCGGAGATGATTGCTATGCAATAAAAGGAGGACGTAACGAAGAAGGTGCACGTATGGGGATTTCTGCTGAAAATGTAATTATACGCAATTGTTTGGCGAAGGCAGGTCATGGTGGTTTAACTACTGGTAGTGAAACAGGAGGTGGAATTAAAAATATATATGCTTATAATTGTGTGTTCGATGGAACTGATATGCCATTGCGTTTTAAGACACGTCGACCACGTACCGGAATTACAGAGAATATCTTTTATGAAAGGTTGAGAATAAAAAATGTAAATACTGTTTTTGTATGGGATTTGTTGGGAAGTTATAATTTTGTTGGTGAACTAGCTAATCGCTTACCATTGAGACCTGTAACCAAACTCACTCCCACAGTAAGAAATGTTTGTGTTAAAAACTTTATTGTAGAGTCTGCTAATTGTTTTATTTCAGCACGTGGCATTCCAGAACTACCTATTAGTAATATCCAGATAGAGGATGGCATTGTACAATGTGAAAACCTGATGCCTATTATGCATGATTTTGAAAACTTTACATTAAGAAATCTATCAATTGTATCAAAGCAGAACAAAATTCATGTGTTGGAAGGAAAAAAAATGCTGATGGAAAATATCAAGTTTTCTCTCCCTGAAAATAAACTTTATCTCAAGGTGGAAGGAGAGCAATCAGAAGATATCAATTTTAAGAATATCCATCCGAACATAGAAATAATTAAAGAATGAACAGTTTATGAATTTATAATATGAAACAAAATTTGCTTGTATTAATTGTAGGGCTGTTGTTATGTTCTATATCATATGCTAGTATTTCCCCTCGCTTGTTTATACCGTTAAATAAAGAGTGGGGATATAAATCTATTACTAGTGCTACTAAAAAAGCTCCATTAACTCCCGTCACCATTCCTCATACATGGAATGCAGAATATTTGCCAAACCAAATATCTTATAATCGGGAGATGATGATTTATAAGAGAACTTTGACAATTTCTCCTGATATGAAAGGGAAGCGTTTATTCCTTTTTTTTGAAGGGGTAAACTCTGTTGCTGATGTTTTTGTCAATTACCAAACGGTTGCTCATCATTTGGGGGGATATACAGCATTTTGTACTGAAATAACTGATCAAGTAGAAGATGGTGAAAATGATTTAGAAGTATGGGTGAGTAATGCCTATCGCACGGATGTGTTGCCTATTAGCGGAGATTTTAATGTATATGGTGGAATTCATCGTCCTTGTCATTTGATTATAACGGAGAATAACTGTATATCTCCATTATTTTTTGCTTCTTCTGGTGTGTTTGTACATCAAAAGAATATTTCGGAGAAAAAAGCAGAATTTGAGATCGAAAGTAGACTTTCATTAAAGGGGATGAAATCAAATTTAAAGATTCGTACTACTATACTTGATGAGGCTGGAAAAATAGTGACAAGTCAAGAAAAAAAGGTTATAAATGAACGGGTTGTTCAAGCTATGGCTATTCAGAACCCCGTTTTATGGGATGCAAAGCACAATCCTTATCTATATACTGTCAATGTAGAATTGTATGAAGATAATAGATTGGTAGATAAAGTTATTGAGCAAACAGGCTTTCGTTATTTCTCTGTAGATCCTGATAACGGTTTTTTCTTGAATGGAAAGCCTTATGATATTCACGGTTTTTGTCGTCATGAAGATGTAAAAGGTAAAGGAAGTGCTCTATTACCAGATGATTATGCAAAAGATATGGAGTTGATTAAGGAAGTTGGAGCTACAGGGATGCGTCTGACACATTATCCACATGCAAAAAAAATGCATGATCTATGTGATAGAAATGGTATCATACTTTGGGCTGAAATTCCATTGGTTGGACCTGGTGGTTATGCCTATACTGGGTATGTTTCTAATCAAGGATTACATGATAATGCACGTCAGACTTTGAAAGAGTTGGTTTTTCAGAATTATAACCATCCATCTATCTGTTTTTGGGGGATATTTAATGAGCTATTGATTACAGATGGGAAAACATTTCAAGCTTATGATAATCCTGTATCATTTGTGAAAGAATTGGATAGTCTTTTTAAACGACTGGATCCTTCTAGATTGACGACTTTTGCAACTTGTGTGGATCAGACAAATTATTTGGGGTGTGCAGACTTAATGGCATGGAATAAATATTTTAATTGGAATGATGGAAAGCAGATTGGTAGTTTTATGGATAAGGTCAAGGCTAATTCTCAAAACTATCCGGTAGGAGTTTCTGAATATGGTTTTGGGGGGAGTATTTATCAACATAGATGCCCTGTAAATGAAAGTGAAATTTTACTTGGAAGGTTACATCCAGAAGAATTTCAAACAATTAGCCACGAAAAGAATTGGGAAGCATTAGCAGGGCGTTCTTATTTATGGGCTAAGTTTATATGGGTTTTTGCAGATTTTCAGTCTGTCATTCGTAAAGAAGGAGATAGGGATGGAATTAATGATAAAGGACTTGTAACTTATGATCGGCAGATAAAAAAAGATGCTTTCTATTTTTATAAAGCAAATTGGAATACGGAACCTATGCTTCATCTGTGTGATAGTAGATTTACGGAACGTTTTTACTCTATTACGTCTATCAAGGCATATACAAATTTGGAGGCTGCTATTCTTTATGTGAATGGAAAGAAAATCGGAAAAATGAAACGAGATAAATATAATCGTGTTATTTGGAATAACATTCTTTTACAACCAGGAGAAAATATAATAAGAATTGATGCGAAAAACGGAAAAAAGATAATAAGTGAGTCTTGTGTTTGGACGTTAAAGCTATAGTGTATCATTAATGAATATGAAGATACTGAATAGATTATGAATAATATAGTAAGAATTGAAGCAAAAAGAATGTACATGAAAATAATATTTGTTTTTGCTAACTTTATATTCTTTGCAATAACATTATTTGCAGAAGTCAGGTTGCCTTCTATTTTAGGAAATGGAATGGTATTACAGCAAAAGACCCAAACTAATTTATGGGGATGGGCGACTTCACAGAAGAAAATTACCATTGTTACATCTTGGAACAATAGAACTTATACAGGGTATTCTTCTTTTGACGGAAAATGGAGTATAGAGGTTGAAACACCAGAGGCTGGTGGTCCATATACTATTACAATATCGGATGGACAACCTATAGAATTATCTGATGTGCTGATTGGAGAGGTATGGGTATGTGCAGGACAGTCCAACGTACAAATGCCAGTTAAAGGGTTTATAGGACAGCCCGTTATAGGATCCTGTGATGCTATCGCAATGGCATCTTCTAAAGAGAAGATTCGTTTACTAACTGTATTACGAAGGGAGAACTCTGAATTACAAGAAGAATGCCAATCTACTTCATGGTTGGAAACTACTCCATCCAATGTGAAGGAATTTAGTGCAGTCGCTTATTTTTTTGCTAAATATATTCAAAACATTCTTCAAGTTCCTGTTGGAATAATTTGTTCCGCAGCGGGCGGAACAAATATTGAAAGATGGATGAATAAAAATGACTATCTAGCAATTTATCCTGATAAATCAATGGATGAAGTGAAAAACGTGCGTGCAGGAGAGTTATATAATACCATGATCTATCCATTGCATTTGTTTAATATAAAGGGGATCATTTGGTATCAAGGTGAAAGTAATGTCTTGAATCCCCATGAGTACAAACAGCTCTTTATTAGAATGGTAGCATCTTGGAGAGAAAAATGGGCACTTGGTGAATTTCCTTTTTATTATGTTCAAATAGCTCCTTATCAATATTCTGATAAACAGGCATCACCAATTGGAGCGGCAGAGCTTCGTCAGGCACAGTTAGAAGCTATGACAATTATTCCTAATAGTGGGATGGTTGTTACTTCTGATGTTGGCGACGCTAAGCATATTCATCCTGCAGACAAGCCTAATGTTGGCAAACGATTAGCTTTATGGGCATTAGCTAAAACATACAATATTCCTGGCATTCCTTATTGTGGTCCCATTTATAAATCAGCTGAAATAAAGGGAAGTAAGGTTATATTATCTTTTGATTATATTGATATGGGAATGACAACTTACAATCAACCTCTTAGTGGTTTTGAATTGGCTGGTAAAAATGGTATATTCTATCCAGCTAAAGCTGTGTTCATCGGGAAAAAAGAAAAGATAGAGGTATACAGTGATAATGTTGTAGAGCCGGTATATGTACAATTGGGATTCAAAAATTATATGCCTCTCAATTTATATTCTACTTATGGCTTACCTGCATCACCTTTTAGAATAAAAATTCCTTCTTCTAAAGCATATTAATATTTATATTGGTTTTCAAGCTTTTTATATAAATATGAAAATAGGATTCAGATCTAAATTAAACGATTATTACAATTATTTTTTAGATACGACAACTAGTTGCTTTTTGCTGAAATATTGGAATATTTATAAGAAAATCTAATAATAGAAGTCGTAATTTTTATAAATTGTTGAAGGGAGGGGGATTTATACTAAACAAAGAAACTCTATTTTATTGGACTCTAATGTGATTATGGTAAGTAGCAAAAATAATGAAGTAATTGACATAGGTGGTATTATAAAAAAGACCGGAAAGAAACCACTAGTATTGAGAAAACAGGGCGGGTACAGTTTCCGGTTGAAGGACTGAGCGTTGGATAGAAAATGAAAAATGCGTATGAAAAAAGATTTTATAATCGGAGGTCTGTTGGCCTTCCTTTTTGCGACAAGTTCCTGTACAACCACTCATAATGAGGGGGCGGCTGCGGTCGAACTTTTTCCGCCTCCCCTAATGGGATGGAGCTCTTGGAATACATATCATGTAAATATCAGCGAGGATTTGATAAGAAAACAGGCTGAAGCTTTGGTGACCAATGGGCTGAAGGATGCCGGCTACCTGTATATCAATGTGGATGATGGATTTTTCGGACACAGGGATGAAACCGGAAAAATGCATGCGCATCCCGGACGTTTTCCCAATGGGATGAGGCCTGTATCCGATTATATTCATTCATTAGGCTTGAAAGCGGGCATTTATTCAGATGCGGGGGACAACACTTGCGGATCCATCTATGATGATGATGCTAACGGAGTAGGTTCCGGCCTTTATGGACATGAACAGCAGGATATGGACCTCTATCTGAAAGAGTGGAATTATGATTTCATCAAGATAGATTATTGTGGCGCCAAGGAACTGGGACTTGAAGAAGAGAAACGTTATACCACTATTTGTGAGGCTATCAGGAATACCGGACGTACGGATGTTTCCATCAATATCTGTCGTTGGGCTTTCCCCGGTACTTGGGCGAAGGATATGGCACGTTCCTGGCGTATCAGTTCGGATATCCGCCCTCGTTGGAGTTCGGTAAAACATATCATAGAGAAGAATCTTTATCTTTCCGCTTATGGCCGGTGAGGGACATTATAATGACATGGATATGCTGGAGGTGGGCAGAGGGCTGACACAGACGGAGGAAGAGGTGCATTTTGGAATGTGGTGTATTATGAGTTCCCCTCTCCTTGTCGGGTGTGACATGACGACAATCCCCGAAAGCTCTCTGGCTTTGTTGAAAAATAAGGAATTGATCGCATTGAACCAGGACCATTTGGGACTTCAGGCTTATGTGGTACAACGTGAAAAGGATTGTTATGTTTTGGTGAAAGATATCGAACGGAAACGGGGCAAAGTCCGTGCCGTGGCTTTTTATAACGCCTCGGACAGTGCTTATGAGTTTCGTACTCCGTTGCGTGTGCTGGAACTAGGAGGGATGACAAAGGTACGGGATTTGGTAAAATGCGAGGATATGGAGAATGTGGAGGGTGAATGCCGTTATACAGTACGGTCTCATGGTGTGCTGATTTGCAGGATGGAGGCGGAAAAGCGCTTGGAACCTGATCGGTATGAGGCGGAATGGGTTTATCTTCCTTGTTTTGATGATTTAGGCAAGAATCTCAAACAAATATTGTATGCTGTCTCACCAGGATGTTCGGGAGGTATGAAAGTACACCATCTGGGAGGAAGTGAGGAGAATTATGCCGAATGGAGAGAAGTTTATAGTGAGAAGGGAGGACAGTATGAGATGACCATTCGTTATTGTTCTCCTGTAGACCGTAAGTTGGAGATATGGGTGAACGGTATGGAACATGAAATGGAGGGGCTGAATTCCGGAGGTGAGGATGAGCTGCGGGAAGCTAGTTGTACGGTTGTTCTTGATTCCGGATATAATAATATCCGTATGGGGAACCGTTTTGGCTGGGCACCGGATGTTGATATGTTTATTTTAAAAAAGAAATAGTTCCTATGAAAAAAACAATTTTGGCAGTCATGTTTGCCGGTAGTGTTTTAACAGCACAGGCAAGCAATGTGATGAATGATTCTAGCAAGAATATCGGGGAAATGGTTTCAGATAGTCTGTTTGAGAACCCTATTGGAATGGTTTCTCAACATCCCGGATATTGCAGTATATTTCATAGTTGGGGATTTATTGGAGATTCGCTTTGTAGTGGTGAGCATGAATATCATAAACCTGACGGTAGCAAAGGATATATTGATTTATATGATTATTCATGGGGGCAACGTATTTGTTCTGCTACGGGTGCCAAAGGAGAAAACTATTCACAAGGTGGTGAGACAGTTCGGGGCTGGATTGAACATTTTTGGAATGCTCCTAAGAATAATAATCATAATATTGATGCAAAAGCAGACCCAAAGCAGGCTTATATAATAGCTTTGGGAGTTAATGACACTTATAGGAAACATCCGGTTGGTGATGTGGATACAGATGTGAATTTGCAAGACTTTACAAAGAATGCACAAACATATGCCGGATGTTATGCAGGAATAATCCAACGGATTTAAACTATTCAGCCGAATGCTAAAATTTTTGTAGTCACTCGTCCGAGAGAGCAGAATACAAATGAGGCATATAATGAAGTTGTACGTCGGATGGCTATTTTATTTAAAAATGTATATGTGATTGATCTTTATAAATATGCACCTTCTTATGAAAAAGGAAAGGATTTTAGAAATCAGTTTTTCTTAGGAGGACATATGAATGCTGCCGGTTATGAGTATACGGCTTGGGTGATTATGACTTATATTGATTGGATTATCCGGAATAATATGAAGGATTTTGAGCAAGTTGCTTTTATTGGGACAAAGTATCAATATTAAAAAAAGATTATGATTCGATTGATTAGTTTAGTTGTGTTTGTTGTTGGATTAAGTACATCGTTAATAGCCCAGATTTATATCCCTCCCGTTTTTGGAAAGGATAGTCTTGATACCCGTTCGGATGAACTCTCACGCCTTTATATTCCTCCCAAGAGGATAATGTGGGTGAGTCATGATTCTTTAGTTCAAAACAAGGAGGTGTTGTTGCTCTCCGGTAATGGACAACCGGAGCTGGGGAAAAGGAATATGTGTTCCATGTACACCTGTGGGCGGGATACAGCCTCCATTCTGCTGGACTACGGGCGTGAACTGCATGGAGGACTGAAATTGGTGCTGGGGGCGGCTAGGCCCTGGGGAACTCAATTGGTCCGTATCCGTTTCGGTGAGTCAGTCAGTGAGGCTTGCAGCGAGCATGATGGCGGCAGACGCAGAAAAGGATATTCTACCAATGACCATGCGATGCGTGATATCACGATGAAGGTTCCCAGTGACGGACAGATAGAAATAGGCAATACCGGATTCCGCTTTGTCCGTATTGATTTACTGGGTTCAGATGCCGTGATTCACCTGAAGGAGGCCCCTGCTGTCATGCGTTACCGGAATATTCCTTATTTGGGCTCTTTCCGTTGCAGTGATCCGCGCCTGAATGATATCTGGATGACGGGAGCATATACGGTTCATCTGAATATGCAGGAATATCTGTGGGATGGCATCAAGCGGGACCGCGTGGTTTGGTTGGGTGACATGCATCCTGAGGTGTCCACCATCATGGCTGTATTCGGGTATAACGAGGTGGTGGATAAAAGCATTAATCTGGCTTGTGAGCAGTTTCCGCTACCGCAATGGCTGAACGGGATGAGTGCATATTCCATGTGGTATCTGATTATTCAATATGAATGGTACATGCATAATGGAAATTTGGATTACCTGCGGAAACATCGTGGTTATATTACCGGGCTGATAGACCGTATAGACGGATGTGTGGATGAGGAAGGAAATGAAAATCTGGCTAAATCACGTTTTTTGGACTGGCCGTCCACACCCAATGAAGCAGGAGTGGAAGCAGGATATCGCGCCTTGCTTGGCTGGGCGCTGGATGATGGCGCGAAATTATGTGACTTGCTTGACGAAAAAGGACATGCTGCAAAATGCAATGCGATTGCCGGACGGCTTAAAAAACAGATTAAGCAGCCCAACCGTTTGAAGCAAGCGGCCGCTTTAATGGCTGTTGCCGGGCTGATGGAGCCGGAGAGGGCATGTGATGAAATAATTTCGGTCGGAGGGGCAAGGGATTTTTCCACTTTTTATGGCTATTATATGTTGCAGGCACTGGCAAAGGCCGGCGAATATCAACAGGCGCTGGATATCATCCGTCAGTATTGGGGAGGAATGCTTGACTTGGGAGCCACTACCTTTTGGGAGGATTTTAATTTGGACTGGAGCCGTAATGTCGCACGGTTGGATGATTTTGTACCTGAGGGGAAGGATGATATTCATGGTGATTTCGGGGACTATTGCTATCCGGGATTCAGGCATAGTTTCTGTCATGGATGGGCTTCGGGACCTACTCCCTGGATGACACGGCATGTTTTGGGAATCGAGGTGCTGGATGCCGGTTGCAAAACGATCCGTGTTAATCCTCATTTAGGTGATTTGGAATGGGCGGAAGGTACTTATCCTACTCCCTTAGGGGTGATATATGTCAAACATGTGAAAAAGGATGGTGGAAATGTTGTTTCTACAGTTAAAGCTCCGAATGGGATTAAAGTAGTATCAAAATAATTGGATTTTAATATTCTTCTTTATTAAGTCATTCTTAATGTACTTAATTAAACCGACAGGTTGCAAGTTCTTGAATTTCTTCCTAGCTTTGTATTCGTTTGTTTTCAACAGGAGTACTTGCGTGAAGAATATGAAAAGCATAGGAAGGATAGTATTACCAATCATTATTTTGTTATTGACTGTGCGGATAAATGCCGTTCCGGTCAAAGCATTTGATATGATAGTAAGAAACCTTCCTAATTCGGAACAGTTGCCGACCAAAGAATTGCTTTGTATCTTCCAGGATTCGGAAGGATATATGTGGTATGGCACTGAAGGGGGAGGCTTGTGTCGTGATGATGGATATACGGTGAAAGTATTCCGTTCTGATTTCAAAAATCCGGGAATCTTGGAAAACAACAGTGTGACGTGTATTGCTGAAGACGGTGAAGGGAAAATATGGTTTGGAACGAAGCGTGGCGCCTATATTTTGTCAAAAACAGATTATGAGATAAGGGCGCTTGCTGATGAAACGATAAAGAGCTGGACTATAACTACAATGACAGCGACGTCTGATGGTACGATCTGGATTTCGACTAACAGGCATTTGTTTCGATACAATGAGTCAGGGGAAAGAACTGGAAAATATATTCTTAAATGGAAAGGACGGGAGAATACCGTCAATTCTATTTATGAGGATAAGAAAAAGACTGTTTGGGTAACTCAAGCAAAAGGCGGGCTTTTTTGCTATGATAAGGTAAAGGACTCTTTTATTTCATATCCTTGGCCCTATGATGAGTATCCCACAAGCATGACGGAAGATCATAACACTCCGTATTATTGGGTTACTACTTGGGGAAAAGGAATTGTACGTTTTGACCCCAAGGCACAGGATACGGACAAAATGTTTGGATTGCAAACAGTGGATAATGCGTCTTCTAACTCCGATACCCGAAAGCTTCATCATATTATACAAGATTCTGTTAAGGGATATTTGTGGGTGACTGCGGCAGATAACTTATATGCCTATAAAATAACGGCCGATGCATCCTTGGATAAGGTAGATCTCTCCCGTTTATTATCAGCTGACAGGAAAATCCTCACAAAGATTTTTTCCGATCAATCCGGAAATTTATGGGTGACAGGTTATTATCCTTCTTCTTTCATTATTTCTTTTCTTCCTAATGAAGTGCTTCCTTTGTCTATGGAAGGGGTAAAGCAAAATTTGGGGATAATCGCGTCTCCTATGCAGTTTTCTCAAGAGAAGAATTATTATTGGATCAGACAAAAGAAATTGGGGCTGTATGCTTATGATCCCCAAAGAGATCGTATGTCTGTTGTTAAGAATGACAGGGAGCTTTCTTTTTTCTTTGAGAAGCCATCGGATAGAGAGGGAATCTATATGGTAAGGGATCATTCGGTTATATTAATTCGGTATAAGGAGGACCGGCTTTTTGAATCCATCGTATGTACCATACCCATTAAACAAGGTGAGCGTATCCGCGCTTTGCATGATGACCGTCGTGGGAATCTTTGGATAGGTACCACTTACCATTTATTCCGGTATAGGATGAAGGATGGCCGATTGACTACAGTTTGTGATGATGTTGGTTTTATAAATGCTATCGTTTCGTCTAATGAAGGAGTTGTTTATTTTGCAACTGAAAGTAGAGGGTTGTGGAGAGTTTCCGGAGAAAGCCGGTTGCAAATAAAGGATACAGGAGAAAATTATTCGGTATTGACTGTCGCACCGGACAACAATCTTTGGGTGGGTACTAAACAGGGCAATGTGTATAGTTATTCTCCGGATACGAATGATTTTATTTCCCGGACAAAAGATTGTGGATTGACAGGGGATGCTGTGTTGGATATAAAGTCGGATGACGATGGAAATCTTTGGATTCTTACATCACAGCGGGTGATGGTCTATCATCCCGGAACACATATCTTTACTATGATGTCTTGTACTGATTCTTGGATAAATCTGGAAGATTTCCAGTCATTGTATAAAGGTCCTCGGGGAGAAATGAGTGTGGGTGGACGAGGTGGAATTGTGACTTTTCCTCACTATAATGAAAAAAAGAGGAGGATACCTGAGCCAACGGTGTGTTTGACATCCGTCGAAATGAATAACACCTCTGAAATCGGGGTGGATAATCAAAAGAAAATAAGCCTGTCTCCTCATGAGAGAAATGTGAAATTGTTTTTTTCTACTTTTGACCATTTGAATACGAATAAGGTAAGATATGCTTATCGTTATAAACAAAGAAACGATAATTGGGTGGCCTTGCCGACAGGGGAAAATAGTATCGGATTGTCAGATTTGTCAAAGGGGGAATTTGAACTGGAAGTCCGTGCTACAGATGAGAATGGGCTGTGGAGTAAGAGTACATTGACGGTCATGATCCAATGTTTGCCTGCTTGGTATGAAACAGGCTGGGCGTATTTGTTTTATGTGCTTGTTGTTTTATCGGTTGTTTGGGGATTGGACCGGATGTATATGAAATTACGGGAGTCCATTGTTGCACAGACTGTTCTGCCACTGGAACAAAATCCGGAGCAAAGGCATGAGATAGATCCATTGCCGGAAGAAGGAAAAGTAGAAGCGAATTCTATTTCAGCATCTGATGAGCAATTAATAAGGAAGGCATTGGATATGGTTGAGAAGAACCTTAGTAATCCTGAATATTCCATAGAAGATTTAAGTAGGGATATGTGCATGAGTCGTGCTACTCTTTATCGTAAGATTACATCTATCACCGGAAGCTCGCCTTCTGATTTTGTGAAGAATGTACGTCTTCGTAAAGCTGCCGAATTATTGAAAGAAGGAGGGCTTTCCATTGCTGAGATAGCTGATCAGGTTGGTTTTAATACGCCTAGTTATTTCACAAAATCATTCAAGAAACTGTTTGGGGTGTTGCCTACACAATATAATAAGTGATGTTTTAGTGATAAGAAGGAGATGGCTTTTGTGGCAGTTGATAGAGGAATAATTATAAATATGATTCATAAAGTTCAATTAAAGTGTATAAATTTCCATGTTAATGAACAAAAATACATTTTTGGGCTTTATAAATAACGATATATTTGTAAAATGCTGCTTGAATATTTCAGATTGAAAGAAATAAGGTACTCATTTTACATTTAAGACCATGAAAGAACTAAAGATGTACATCGATGGGCGATTCATCGAAAACCAATCCGATAAGTGGATTGATGTATTGAACCCTTCTACGGAAGAAGTGATATCTAAAATGCCTGATGGCACACCGGAAGATGCACGTGCTGCTATAAATGCTGCCGTGAAGGCACAGCTTTCTTGGGAGAGTCTTACCTCTATTGAACGTGCCGGCTATTTAACTCGGATTGCACAAGGTATCCGCAAGCGGGAACAGGAATTGACTGATATTATTATCCGGGAGGGTGGAAAAACAAGAGGATTAGCTAATGTAGAGGTGTTATTTACGGCTGATTACCTTGATTATATGGCCGGATGGGCCCGTCGCTATGAAGGGGAAATCATTCCTAGTGACCGTCCTCACGAAAATATATTTGTCTTTAAGAAACCTATTGGGGTGACAACAGGCATCCTGCCTTGGAATTTTCCTTTTTTCTTGATTGCCCGTAAGGCCGCTCCTGCTCTGTTGACGGGGAATACAATTGTGGTAAAGCCGAGTCAGCTGACACCGGAAAACGCGTATGTTTTCGCACAGATTGTAGATGAAGTTGGGTTGCCTAAAGGTGTATTCAATCTGGTGAACGGTCGTGGTTCGGTGATTGGACATGAATTGGCTGCTAACCCCAAAGTAGGTATGGTTAGTCTGACCGGAAGTGTGGAGGCTGGAATACAGACTATGGCAGCCGCTTCTACCAATGTGACGAAGGTTTCTTTGGAATTGGGAGGGAAGGCTCCCGGTATTGTAATGCCGGATGCAGATTTGGATTTAGCTGTAAAATCCATTATTGCTTCGCGTGTTATTAATACAGGACAGGTATGTAATTGCTGTGAGCGCGTGTATGTACATTCTAGTATAAAAGAGACTTTCCTTGAAAAACTGTTGGCAGGATTCAAGCAGGTGAAAGTGGGTGATCCGAATCAGTATACAGACCTCGATATGGGTCCGTTGATTGATGCCAATGCACTGAAATCAGTAGAAGAGAAAGTGAAAAAAGCTATTGAGCAGGGAGCTGAGTTGCTATGCGGTGGTCATCGTATCGGTACTAAAGGATATTTCTTTGAACCGACGATTTTGATTAATTGTACCCAAAAGATGGATATTATTCAGGAAGAAACTTTTGGACCGGTACTTCCGGTTGTTGAGTTTACAGAGGTGGAAGACGCCATTGCCTGGGCTAATGATTGTGAATATGGGCTGACTTCTTCTATTTATACCCAGAATCTGGATATGACATTCAAATTGATTCGTGCGTTGAAATTTGGTGAAACTTATGTGAATCGTGAGAATTTTGAGGCGATGCAGGGATTCCATGCCGGATGGCGTAAATCTGGTATCGGTGGCGCGGATGGTAAACATGGGCTGGAAGAGTATTTACAGACGCAGCTGGTTTATTTGGAAACTAAAGGCTGATTCTCATCATTATTCTATGTAGGATTGTCTCGGGATATAATTCGTATTTTATGTCTCGAGATACATCTTGTTATATGATGGATATTTATTATTGATTTGGATTGATACTTTAAGAAGTATAGAGTACAAAATACTTGTTGTTTCGTCCTGTTGGAAAAGGTTTATTCATCATAAAACAGCATGCTATGAAATTGTTTTTTTCCTTCGTTTTTGCCTTATTGGCTTTTACAGCTTGTACAAAACCCGAAAAGGAAGTCTATATCTTCACTTCTCATCGTGAGCCGGCATTGGACGGGTTACATTATCTTTACAGCTATGACGGCTATCATTGGGATAGTATCGCAGGTTCATGGTTGAAACCGGAAATAGGAAATAAGACTCCTTATTATAATTATTTCACTAAACAGACCGAAGAACAGAAATATGCTCCCAATTCGATGATGCGTGATCCGTCCATGACCCAAGGCCCGGATGGAACTTTCCATTTAGTGTGGACAATCAGTTGGAATGGAGAACAGGGATTTGGTTATGCCAGTTCTAAAGACTTGATTCATTGGAGTGAACAACGCGAAATCAAAGTGATGAAAGACTCTTTGACTAACAATGTGTGGGCACCGGAAGTTTTCTATGATGATGAAAAGGAACAGTTCATCGTTGCCTGGTCTTCTGCCATTCCTGTAGAAAGATATACGGCAGCCGATAGTTTGGGAGCTAATAAAAGTCACCGTGCCTATTATACCACGACCAAGGATTTCCAAACGTTTACTCCTGCAAAGGCGTTTTATGATCCGGGATTTAATTCTATTGACGGATTTATAGTAAAGCGTGATAAAAACGACTATGTATTAATTATAAAAGACAATCGCAAGCCTGGTTACAGTGATTTGTTCTGTGTATCCGGGCCATCGGCAGAAGGACCTTATGCTGATCCGTCAGTAAAATTTGCACCGACTTACTCTGAAGGTCCGTGTGCCGTGAAAGTAGGTGATGAATGGTTGATTTATTTTGATGTTTATCGGGAAGGACGGTTTGGAGCCGTGTCTACAAAAGACTTCAAGAACTTTACTCCCATTGACGATCAGATTTCTATTCCGCAAGGACATAAGCATGGTACTATCATAAAAGTTCCCGAATCAGTTTTGCTCAACCTGAAAGCGGAGGAAGCTAAAAGATTCCCTCAAAAAGACTAGTTATTACCCAGAATTGTCTGCTTGAATAAGTTACTTTGGGCTTTTGAAATTTATAAGATGAATGCACAAATGAAAAACAAGAATCTAGTATTATTATTCCTTCTTCTGATGGTGGAAGGATGGCTGCTTTCGGCAGCAGCACAGAGCAAATCGTCGGTTTATAAGCCTTGGAGTCATGGACAACTGAAAGTAAGTAAAGAGAACCGCTATCTGATGAATGCGGACGGAACTCCTTTTTTCTGGTTGGGGGATACAGGATGGCTGTTACCCGAGAAACTGAATAGAGATGAGGCTGCTTATTATCTGGAACATTGTCGTCAGGCAGGTTTCAATGTGGTGCAGGTACAGACTATAAATGGAGTTCCTGCCATGAATTTCTATGGCCAGTATTCCATGATAGATGGTTTCAATTTTAAGAATATAGACAGAAAAGGAGTTTACGGGTATTGGGACCACATGGATTATATTATTCAGAAAGCTGAGCAGAACGGCATTTACATAGCGATGGTATGTATCTGGGGAGGGCTTGTGCGCTCCGGAAAGATGAATGTTGAAGAGGCCAAAGCGTATGGTAGATTTTTAGGTGAACGATATAAAGATGCCCCTAATATTATTTGGGTAATCGGTGGAGATACTTATGCTGACCGGAATACTGAGATTTGGGAGGCGTTGGCGAATAGTATTCTTGCTGTGGACGAGAATCATATAATGACCTTTCATCCGTTTGGTCGTACATCCAGTGCTACCCATCTGAATAATAAGGAGTGGATGGATATGAATATGTTCCAAAGTGGACACAGGCGTTATGGCCAGAAAAAAGGAGATGGTGATACTTCTGTTACGGGATTGGAGGAAGACAATTGGCGTTATGTAGAAGAGGCTTTGTCCATGACTCCACTGAAGCCTGTTCTGGATGCAGAACCCAGCTATGAAGGTATTCCTCAGGGATTGCATGATCCTGCCCAGCCACGCTGGCGTGAC
>ERZ780140.359-NODE-359-length-15962-cov-2.06375_pt1 | contig 15962 bp, 14 predicted proteins | sample MGYA00511475_ERZ780140 | MGnify/ENA primary metagenome ERZ780140 (study PRJEB29588, sample SAMEA2151034) | human gut metagenome | biome: human gut; feature: human-associated habitat; material: faeces | place: Denmark | collected 2008/2010 ...
GGAGTTTCATTTCTCGGCTGAAGCGTTTTTTTCACACTGCCCGAAGCTCTCTGACTTTTTACACGGTCAAGCTCTTTTGAAGCCTGAGCCAAAGGTATCTCGCTCTTATTCTGTTTTTTCCTGAAAAAACGTTTTTGTGTAGAATTTTTTACTGTGTTGTTCTTTTCGTTCATAAAATAATGTACTTTGCCCTGCTGTACTCCGCTTTTAAGCCTTCAAAGGCACAAAATGCCGCAAAAAAGCAGCACAAACATACGGCAGGAGCAATTATCTCCTTCCTGTTGCATTTTATCATGCTCAAATAATATTCGATTTTTCCGTTTAGATTCAATATACCGCTGCGTTTGGGCTTTATTATCATGTGCTGTCAAAAACGCTTAAAGCCTCAAAGAAAGACAAAATGGTGTGATGAACGCAGTTTAAATACAGCGGCATGAGCCGCCTTTGTCCGAACAAAAATATCTGATTATATTGTACTCCATTTTCGTCTCAATGTCAATAGCAATTTATTACATTTATCTGAATATACCCTTTATCCTGCTTGTTATATCCTCGCAAAAGGCAGCCGCCTGCTCGCAGCTCACACTTTCTGCAAACACTGTTATACCTTTTTTATCCCTCAGCGGTCTGATAACTGCGTGGGTCTTGCCCCTTGTTATCTCTCCCTCTGCCGAACAGCCAAGCTCTGAAAATATCTTTTCCTTGTTTTCACGGCTCATTGTTATGCCCACAAATCGGCTTGAAGTGTATGCGTCAGGCACATCACAGAGAGCTTTTTGCAGCGTTATCCCCTGCCCTGACAAATAAGACGTCACCGCTGACGCAAGGTAAAGTCCGTCATAGACAAACATATTATGGGTCGAAACGGCAACGTCCTTTGCTATGTCAGCATTGTTTTCGTATCGGTAAAGCCTGCCACAGTGGACTTCAGCAGCGGCATCGGCATTAGAGGGGAAATTCTCAGGCAATGCCACCGCAAGCCCCTTTTCAAAGCACACCCCTGCATACATTGCCACCAGCTTTTCCCACATGACATAGCTTGTTTTCTCACTGTAAGCTGATACTTTTGTGCCGTCTGCGGAAAGATTGAATATTATACGCTCACCGTCTATATCGTTCCTGCTGTGAAAAAGTCTGTCGGCAAGGGTCGCCTTTTTTACATCATATGTGCGGATATCCACATTTACGCCTTTAAATCGGTCAGGGAGTATTTTTTCAAGCTCTGCGACGTATATCTCCCTCACCGCTGAAAAATCTGTCACACAACCCGTCTGAGAAAGCCCCACACTGCGATAAGCTCTGTCGTCAGCTATGCTTCCAATGCGGTCAAGAAGCTTTTCATCAGGCAACATTCCCCCAGCCGAAATAAGCCTTGCATGACCTGAAATGTTTGCGCCTATGAGTATGCCGAATTCTCCGCCAAATCTGTTCACAGCATAAGAAAGCTCTGAAATGCCTGCTCTGCCTATACTGTACACGTTCACTCCAGCCTGACATATGCCGCAGTCAAGGGCTTGTTTGAGCAAAAGGCTTTCGTCAGAGCCATAGGCCGTCACTATACTTCCGCCTTTTTTTGCAGCACTTGCGGCACAAAGTCCAAAAAGCATAGCCTTTTGTGCTGTGGCTTCACCGCCCCACAAACTACACTCGCCGTTTTCGTCTATGACAAGTCGGCTGTCAGATGATCTTTTCACGTTTTCATAAAGCCTTGCACCCTTTTCAACAGTTTTTCCAGACCATATGCCCACGCCTTTTTCAATGACGGCTTCACTTGCGATATAAGCCTTTTCGCCTATGACGGAATATTCACCACACTTCACACCGCTGTCAAGGACAGCCCCACGGCATACCACTGCACTGTTTATATCACAGCGTTCAGATATCACCGAGCCTATGCCAACATATCCGTTCACCTTGCCGCCCTTTACAACAGCGTTATTGTCTATGACGCTTCCGCTTTCTATGACAGACCCTGACATGACAGAAACGTTCTCTCCTATATAAACAGACTCACCTATTGCCGCACCGCTGAAATTATTTTCTGTCAGCCTTTGTGACATATTTTCGGTGTAAAGCATATGCCTTTGACAATTGAGAAAAGCCTCAGGCGTGGTTATCCTTTTATAATAGCCTTTTCCGTCAAGCAGGACAGCTTCGCCACTTTTCACAGCCTCGGGGATAATATCCTCCGTCATATCCGTAGGCTTTTCAGGATTAAGACTTTCAAAAAGCTCTCTTTTCACTATATATATGCCAGCAGGTTTGTTTTCAGTATCATAAGTCAGAGCCGTACAAAAGGTATCGTGGCTCAAATGAACTTTTATAATCTCATCAAGAGGGTGGGTGCATATACAGTTACATTCCACGGCAAGAATTTCTGTTTCATCGCACATTGCTGTTCTAACAGCCTGCACAGTGCTTTTACCTGCGGTGTTTATCATATGGAGCTTTATCTTACCTGAGTATTTTTCATCAAGAAGCCTTTCTACCTGTTCAGAGCCATAGCCAACCGCAAGGACAGCTTCTTCAAAGCCTGCTTTCTCCAGCATTTCAAGAGTAAAAAGCAAAATTTCTTTTCCGCATAATCTCAGAAGAGCCGCAGGTCGCCTGTCTGTCATGGGCATCAATCTTTCTCCACGTCCTCCGCATAAAACAACAGCTTTCATATATGTTCCTCCGTTCATAATATTTGATTTAATGTATTATTGGAAAACATACCCACTGTTATTCATGTGAAAAAAATTTGCCGCCGCCCTTTTCAAGATAGAAAAAATATGCTATAATGTAGGATACGGCATAAAAGAAATTTTACGGAGGTGTATATAATGGAGCAGTTTACGGCTCTTAAAAGAAAAGCACTTGAAAAATATTTTTCACGAATGAACGACCAACAGCGCAAGGCTGTGTTCAAAATAAAAGGTCCTCTCCTTATACTGGCAGGAGCAGGAAGCGGCAAGACCACTGTTTTGGTAAACCGCATCGCAAACATGATATACTTCGGCAACGCATACAACACAGAGCAGACATACGGCACGCCCTCTGAGCAGGACATACAGTTTCTCAAAGACTACATTGACGGCAAGACAAATGACGCTTCTACCCTCGCAGACATTGTGGCATATGACTGCATAAAGCCGTGGAGCATACTTGCTATCACATTCACAAACAAGGCGGCAGGCGAGCTTAAAGAACGTCTTGCAGGAATGTTGGGAGAAGCAGGTCAAGGCATTACAGCGGCGACTTTCCACTCCGCCTGCGCAAGGATACTCAGGAGAGAATGTGACAAGCTTGGATTTTCAAGCAGTTTCACCATATATGATTCAGACGATTCGCAGAGGACTGTGAAAAGTATACTTCGTGAGCTTAATATATCTGAAAAGATGTTCCCGCCGAGAGCGATACTAAGCGAGATATCCCACGCTAAAGACCTGCTCCAAGAGCCTGATGAATACATCGCCTCAGCCGCAGGAGATTATCGTAATCTGACCATAGGCAAGGTATACAAGCACTATCAGAAGAAGCTCAAAGCCGCAAACGCTATGGACTTTGACGACATGATCTGCCACACAGTCAAGCTTTTTGAGCAGTTTCCTGACGTCCTCGACCACTATCAGAACTTGTATAAATATATAATGGTAGACGAGTATCAGGACACCAACAAGGCTCAGTTCAGACTTGTTTCGCTGCTGTCACAGAAATTCCACAACCTGTGCGTTGTGGGTGATGACGACCAGAGTATCTATAAGTTCCGTGGTGCGACTATCGAGAACATCCTCAACTTCGAGGAGCAGTTCGACTGCAATGCTGACACTGATGTTATAAAGCTTGAACAGAATTATCGTTCAACGCAGAATATTCTTAACTGCGCAAATCAGCTTATAAGTAACAATCAGGGCAGAAAGGGTAAAAATCTGTGGACAGCTTCGGGTGACGGTGAAAAGGTAACAGTATACAAGGCTTCAAGCGAGCGCAGTGAAGCAAAATTCGTGGCTGACACTATTTTAGAGGACATAAACAAGGGCAGAAAATACAATGACCATGCAATTCTCTACCGAATGAACGCACAATCGAACGCTTTGGAGCAGACGTTCATACAAAGTGGAATACCATATAAAATAATAGGCGGTCTGAAATTCTACGACAGAAAGGAAATAAAGGATATCCTCGCTTATCTTTCTGTAATAAACAACCATTTTGACTTTCTACGTCTGAGAAGAATAATCAACGAGCCGAAACGTGGTATCGGCGAAGCCACTGTAAACGCTCTTGAGCAGATAACCTCAGACCTTGGGGATTCACCTATCCACATTATGCAGGAAGCCGATATGCTTGCTCCCCTTGTGAAGCGTTCAAAACAGCTTATGCCTGTGGGCGATATGCTCTCAGAGCTTACTGAGCTTTCTGACACTCTGCCACTTGCGGAGCTTTTGGACAAGCTTCTTGATATGACAGGCTACAAGCGTCATCTTGAAATGCAGGGCGACGAGGGTCTTACACGTCTTGAAAACATCAACGAGCTTAAATCCACCATGTCAAGCTACGAAGAAAATGCTGACGAGCCGTCGCTGTCGGGATTTTTGGAGGAAATATCACTTTACACTGACGTTGACAATCTCGACTCTGACGCTGACTATGTTGTGCTTATGACAATGCACTCTGCAAAGGGTCTTGAGTTCCCTATAGTTTTCGTGGTAGGCATGGAGGACAACATCTTCCCGTCATCAAGAAGTCTTGAATCGGAGGCTGACACGGAAGAGGAACGCAGACTTGCCTATGTTGCGGTGACACGAGCAAAGGAAAAGCTTTATCTTACCCATGCAGAGGAACGTATGCTTTACGGTCGCACTGACAGAAACAGGATATCACGCTTTATAAAAGAGCTTCCTGCCGATTGCATAGAAAAGCAAGCCGAGGAAACTAAGGCTTCACCTTATCTCAACGGCTATGAAAAGCCTCACAGCATGAGCCTGCAACAGCAATTGGCTCAGCGAAAGGCTGATAAGAGCAATTTTTCTGTTAATACTGAAACTTTCGCACCAGGCGACAGAGTTTTGCACAAGATATTCGGTGAAGGCACTGTTTTAAGTTCAAAACCTATGGCTAACGATACTCTTGTTGAGATAGCATTCGATAATCGTGGCACAAAGAAGATAATGGCAAATTACACGAAGATAAAAAAGATATAAGGATATAAGATAGAAAGATCCGCAGGGCGAAACAAAACGCTCTGCGGATCTTTTGCAATATAAAAGCCGTACACCAAAAAATGTACGGCATATTTTATGTATCAGATAACATCGTCTTCCTGATTTGGAATGTTAAGCTGTTTCTTTGGAACACGCTTGATAGGATCATAGACCCACTTCTTACAGCTATAATCAGCGTCTACCAGACCCTGCTTCTCACAAAGAACCTTATTTCCTTCTCTTGATCTGTTGCCGAAAAGGCAGTAAGAACATGACGGTGAAATTCTGTTACCAAAATAGCTCTTCTTTGCCATGATTTATACAACTCCTTTAAGATAAGTTAATCTTTTTTCATTTGTTATTAATTATATCATACTGTTTTAGAAAATGCTAGTCTTTTCTTCAAAGTTAGTAATAAAATCATCATAATCAAGCAAAACGAGGGAACAAAATTGTTCACTTTGACGAATTTAACATTATTTGTAACAGAAGTCAAAACTGAATCAGGAATAAAGAAAGGATAGATAAAACGGCATATGACAGCAGACAAAAAGGCTGATGCCAAACGTGAGATAAAAAACGGCACAAGGGAGAAATCCACGCCAAGTGCAGCTATTTGTATAATCACACACAGACCACCGAAGGAGCAGACAGCGGCTATAAATGGCAGAAGATAAAATGGACTTCCCGAAAGCTCAGTGATAGAAGTTATTTCAAGACAGCTTTTCACAAGCACAAGTCCGTTTTCTGACAGTGAAAACGCATCTTTCAGAAAGTTGAACACTCCGCAGTATTCAAGAGAGGACATAAACGCTCCGAAAAAGACTATCATAACGCAGATAACAAAAAGTGACTTTCCTGCTGAGATAACGCTGTCGGTGAACATTCTGCCGTCAAGTCTGAAAGTCGGCTTTGATGTTTTCTTATCCTCATTTATAGCTCTGCCGAGAACAAGTGCAGTGAGAAAATTTGCCGCTAGTATGGACACGAACACTGCAATGCCTGCTCCTGTACAACCAAACACTGCAAGACCCACTGTACCAGAATAAAAAGCAGGCCCTCCACAGCAGCAAAAGCAGGACATTATCTTTGCAGTACGCTGGGATATTATCTTTCTCTGACACAGATCTGAAAGAAGCTTCACTCCCACAGGATAGCCTGCGGTATTGCCAAGAAGAAATACAAAGAAAAGCTGAGGCGGTATGCCCATTATAAATCTCGATATAGGATAAAAAGGCATTGAAACGCAGTAGTAAAGCCCACTTGAAACAAGTATCTGCGACAGAGCCATAAAAACAAACAGCGACGGGATTATGATATTCATACAGCGGTCAACGGCTTCGGAGATACCAAGCTTTACGCTCTCGCCCCCTGATATGGTGATAATGCAGAACCATATGACCACCCCCGCAAGTATGTATACGCAAAGCTCCTTTGCAAGTCTTTTCAACATTTTTATTACCTCCCTACTTTTACTTTTTAAGTATATGTCAGTCTGTCTAATAATATAATTAAGTATAAGACAATGAACGGAGGACGCAAAAATGAAGAAGATACCATTTTTAAGCTTTTTCGGCATGACAAAAGAATTGACCGCACTAAGCTCATAACTGACGACAGAGCCGCCGTTATCGAAAACTGCAAGCAGATAGTTGAGTGCAGCGAGATAATGGCAAAGGTGCTGACAGGCACTTTTGAGATAGAGATATGGGGCAGCGGACTAACAATGTCAAATTTCTGCTCCGACAGCGTGGAGATAAGAGGAAAAATAGAGTCGGTCAAGCTTGTGTCAAGAAGTATCAGGGAGAGAGGATAATGATTTTCGGTTATATAGATTATGTTATGACAGGGGACAGTTTCACCAAGTTTTTCCGCAGGATAATGTCAAAAAAGCTTCCAGTTAGCAAAATGTGTGAAAAGAACGGAAAGCTCACTTTGCGTATGCCTGCGGAACACTGTAAGGCACTTGAAAGACTATGCGATGAACTTGGGCTTGAATACACCGCCACAAAACGTCACGGAAGCTTTGTTCTTGCAAAACGTTTTTTCGGAAGAGGAGGACTTGTCATAGGCGCTGCGGCTGTCATGCTTTCGTGCTTCTATCTATCAAACGTGGTGGTGAGGTTTGACATACTCAGTGATGATGAAAATATCAGAAAAGGCGTTATGTCGGTGCTTAAAGAGGAGGGCGTTGAAACCGGCACTTATATCCCAAGTATTGATCTCATAGTCACAGAACGTGCGTTAAAGCAAAAAGTGGAGGGCATATCATGGGCAGGCATAACACGCAAGGGTGACACGCTGATAATCGACGTTATCGAAACTGAGGGTGACGCAAAGCGTGAGTCAAACCGCTATCCCTCAAATCTTGTTGCCTGCGAAAACGGAGTTATCGAAAAAGTCGAGGTTTATGACGGACAGCTAAAGATACCTGTGGGAAGCGGTGTGACAAAGGGCGATATCGTTGTAGGCGGTGAGATCATCACATCAAAATCAAGCTGGATAGACGGCAAGGAAAACGTTGAAACAAAGACAAGCTATGCACGCTCAAAGGGTAAGATACTAGGCACTTTTGAGCGCACTGTCACATTCACACAGCCCTTTGAGGACAAGGCAGAAAAGACGACAGGCAAGAGAGATACAAAGCATTTTTTCACTGTGTTTGACGCTGATATCCCTCTTTTTTTCTCAAAGCCTGAGGGTTACTGGAAAAATGAGCAGAGATATTCTCCTCTGTCGCTTTTCGGGCTTGAAATGCCTTTTGGCATAACCACCTGCGAACTTGAAGAATATAAATTTTCACAAGACACCCTGACAGAACAGCAGGCACTTGACGCCGTTCATGAAAAGGCGTATTTATATGAGGAAAATTTTCTCTCAGACTATGAGATTAAAGACCGGCAAGTGGAGGATAATGTGACGGAAAACGGAGTAACCGCTACTGTAACATACACCCTATATGGCGAGCTTTGCAGAGAGGTGGAATTTTTTATTAAGAAATGATCAAAAAGTGTGAAAAGGTGCATAAAAAAAGTGTTAAATCTTACTGAGATTGTTGCAATCAGAGGAAAAATGTGATATAATAGCTTTGTATAATAGGTATATCAGAACAAAAAAAGAGGAAGTTGTGCTAATGGCGGAAAAACTTATCAGCGTGGACAGAATGGAAACTGTACTCAGCCTTTTCGGCAATTATGACGAGAATGTTAATCTTATCCAAAAAGAGTATAATGTTGTGATTCTCGGCAGAGGTGACGATATCAAGATAACAGGCGATGAGGAGAACGTATTTAACGCCTCGGAAGCTATAAATAGCCTTATTGCTCTTATCAACAAGGGCGAGGCTATCACTGAGCAGACCATAAGATATGTTTTCACACTTGTGCGTGAGGGCAAGCAGTATGAGAAAGCATATGTCTGATGACGGCGTGTGCGTAACAGTGAGCGGAAAGCTCGTCAAGCCGAAAACTCTCGGTCAGAAAAGATATGTTGAAGCAATAAGGAAAAAGACTATCGTCATGGGCATTGGTCCTGCGGGAACGGGCAAGACTTATCTTGCGGTGGCAATGGCGGTAAAGGCTTTCAAGGCGCACGAGGTGGAGAAGATAATCCTTACACGTCCTGCGGTTGAAGCAGGAGAAAAGCTGGGCTTTCTTCCGGGCGACCTGCAATGTAAGGTAGACCCATATCTCAGACCGCTTTATGACGCACTTTTTGAAATGCTCGGTCCTGACACTTTCGCTAAACAGCAGGAGCGTGGCTGTATCGAAGTCGCTCCGCTGGCATACATGAGAGGACGTACTCTTGACGATTCTTTCATTATCCTTGATGAAGCGCAGAACACCACTCACGAGCAGATGAAGATGTTCCTTACACGTCTTGGATTCAACTCAAAGATAGTCATAACAGGCGATATAACGCAGATAGACCTGCCTGACCAGAGAAAGTCAGGACTTATTCAGGCAATGAACGTACTCAAAGGCATTGACGATATATCAATAAACAGATTTACCGACAAGGACGTTGTCCGTCACAAGCTTGTGCAGGACATAATCCTTGCTTATGAAAAATATAACAAAAAAGGAATGTGAAAAAGTAATGGGCAAGGTAAAAGTAATGATAACCAACAACCAGACAGAGGTAAAGATACCTGTTGGCATAAGGCTTCTTGTAAGACGCTGTTGCCATGCTGTTTTGGAATATGAGGGCCACAATGATGATTTTGAAGTTTCTGTATCTTTTGTGAATGACGAGCAGATACATGAGCTTAACAAGGAACATAGAAACATAGACCGCTCAACAGACGTGCTGAGCTTTCCTCTTGGCGAGAACGGTGATTTTGACATGAACCACGAAACAGGTGCTTTCCTGCTGGGAGATATAGTCATAAGCCTTGAAACGGCTTACCGTCAGGCTGAGATATATGGTCACTCTCTTGAAAGAGAGATAGGCTTTTTGACAGTACATTCAATGCTTCATCTCCTTGGCTATGACCATGAAGAAAGCAATCTTCAGGAGAGGATAATGCGTGAAAAGGAAGAAGCTATACTTGGCAATCTGGGCATATCCCGTGACGCCACTTTTTTAGGCGAGCATGAACACAGGTAAAACAGGGATAGGACGTTTCTTCAAGGGCTTTGTTTATGCCTTTGAGGGCGTTGTGAGCTGTATAAAAACAGAGCGCAATATGCGTTTTCACATTGGCGTTGCAGTGCTTGTGATACTGCTAATGCGATTTTATGGGCTTAGCGCCGCCGAAACTGCCGCAGTTTATATCTGCATAGGGCTTGTTATTTCACTAGAGCTTGTGAACACGGCTGTTGAAGCCGCTGTGGATATGGCGTGTAAAGATAAAAACCCCCTTGCTAAAAAGGCTAAAGACTGTGCGGCAGGGGCTGTTCTCATTGCGGCGGTAGCTTCTGTGGCTGTGGGAATAAGGATATTCTGGGACTATTATGCTTTTATGGCGATAGCCTCTTATTTTGCAAGAAACATATGGCTAGGGATAGCTTTAGCCGCAGGTGTGATACTGTGGCTCGTATGGGTATTCAAAACGCCTGCTGACAAAGATAAAAAAGATAAGGAAAAATATATATGAACAAGAAAAATGCAAATTCAAAAAATGCGTTCGTCACTATTGTTGGACGTGCGAACGCAGGCAAATCCTCATTGCTAAACGCACTTGTGGGCGAAAAGATAGCCGCAGTGAGCAACAAGCCGCAGACAACAAGAACAAAGATAACAGGTGTTCTCACAAAGGGAGAAACGCAGTTCGTTTTCATGGACACACCTGGTATGCACAAAGCTAAAAACAAGCTTTCCGAGCATATGCTCAACGCTGTGAACGAGTCTGTTGCAGGGGTTGACCTTATTATCCTTATGGCTGACTGCACAAAGAGAATATCCGAAAACGAGCGTGAGCTTGTAAAGGGCTTTAAGGCAGGCAAGACAAAGGTCATACTTGTGCTCAACAAGATAGATCTTCTTGAAAACAAAGAGGATCTTATCGCAGTGATAGCAGAGTATTCAAAGCTTTTTGATTTTATAGATATCGTACCAGTGAGCGTTCTTGAAAAGGACGGCCTCGATATTATTATGGAAGATCTTGAAAAGAATGCTGTGGAGGGTCCGCACTACTTCCCTGATGATAAATTCACAGACCAGCCAGAAAAGGTCATAATGGCTGAGATAATAAGAGAAAAGGCTCTCAATAACCTTAATGACGAAGTTCCTCACGGCATAGCTGTGACTATCGAACATCTTAACGAGCGTGAAAATAGAAACGGTGAAGCTATACTTGACGTTACCGCTACTATTTACTGTGAGAGAGAGTCACACAAGGGTATACTTATCGGAAAAGGCGGCTCTATGCTTAGAAAGATAGGTCAGGAAGCAAGAGCTGACCTTGAAGATTTCTTCCAGATAAAAGTAAATCTCCAGTGCTGGGTCAAGGTAAAAGAGGGCTGGAGAAATCGTGAGGGCATGATAAAGAATTTCGGTTTGGAATAAAGGCAACATATTTTTCCGCTTATAATGACCGCCAAAAAAGCTGATAATATCAGTAAGGCGGTGAATATCATGACTTTATGGGACAAGTTCTTTGAAAGCGGCAGAATAGAGGATTATCTCACATATGCCGCACACAGAAAAGAGGATACTGACAATGCTGACCTTTATGGGACTGATACTGAGGGAAAATGACAGGGGCGAAACAAGCAAATCCATCACTGTTCTCACAGCAGAGCGTGGAGTCATAGATATATTTGTTCGTGGAGGCAGGAAAAGCACGAAAAATGCGTCATCAACGCAGCTTTTTGCATACTCTAAGCTGTGCGTTGAGGAAAAGAAGAACGCTAAAGACCAATCAATGTTTTTTCTCAACAGCAGTGAATCAGAGAAGCTTTTTTACAACATCAGGCTCGACCCTAAAAAAACGGCTCTTGCCTCTTACTTTTCTGAGCTTCTCATGTATATACGAACAGAGGAAAGCGGCTGTGACGAGATAATGCGGCTGACGCTGAACACACTTTATTTTCTCGATAAAGGCGACAGGGATAACGAACTTCTCAAATCTATATTTGAGTTTCGTCTGCTGTGCGAAGCAGGATTAAGACCTGCGCTCCTTGGCTGTTCGGTTTGCATGGCGTATGAAGCTGACATTATGCACTTCAATCTGTCAACAGGGGTCTTGGAGTGTGACAAATGCTGTTACAATCCTGACAGTATTTACGATATTGAATTAGACAGGACTATGCTATACATAGTCCGATTTATTGCACTGACGGAATATGAGCGGCTTTTTGCTTTCAAGATAAGCGAAAGATATCAGAAAAAGCTGACGGCTTTTACAGAGCGGTTTGTTAGATATAATCTGAAAGGCAAGTTTCCGTCGCTTGATTTTTACAGACTTTTGTAGGCATTGCGTAGCTTTGCCTATTGTCATATTTTGAGGTATATATAATGGACGAAAGATTTTATGATTCGCTGGAGCTGAACAAAATTCTTGAAATGCTTTCAAAAGAATGCTCCAACGAAAAAACGAAAAAAATGGCTTTGGGGATAAAGCCTTGTTCTGATCTTTACACAGTCAAGAAAGAGACAGGCAAGACCGCCGAAGCACTTGAACTCAGCGTGAGATACGGCACGCCGAATTTCTACAACATAAATGACGTATCAACTTACATCAAAAGAGCCGAGGCAGGCGGTGTGCTTTCTTTGGGCGAGCTTATTCAGATAAGACGCTTGCTTGCGCAGACCTATGAGCTTCACCACTGGTATGAGCAGTGTGAGAACAAGGACACTTCCCTTTCATATCTTTTTGAAATGCTCTATCCAAACAAGTATCTGCAACAGCGACTTGAAACGGCTATCATAGATGACACAAAGCTTTCTGACGACGCAAGTGCGGAGCTGAGAAGCATAAGACAGAAGATAACACGTTCAGGGCTTAAGATAAGAGAGACCCTTGACAAGATGATAAAATCCCCAAGCACTCAGAAATATTTGCAGGAGAGCATCGTCACAATGCGTGACGGACGTTTCGTTCTTCCGGTAAAGACTGAGTTCAAGGGCAATGTCAGTGGTCTTGTTCATGACACTTCCGCAACAGGCTCAACGCTTTTTATCGAGCCTATGTCGGTAGTGGAAGCCAACAACGATATCCGCATTTTGCAGGGTCAGGAACAGGACGAGATACACAGGATAATCGCTGAATTTTCCATGGAATGTGCCGAAATGAAAGACCAGCTCATTTCAAACTACAATGCGGTAACAGAGCTTAACCTTTATTTTGCAAAGGCAAACCTCGGTGCAAAAATGAGAGCAATGCTCCCTGAGATATCCAATGACGGTGTTATCGTGCTGAACAAGGCACGTCACCCTCTTATCGACCCGAAAAAGGTCGTGCCTATAAACTTTTCTATTGGCACTGACTATCACTCCCTGATAATAACAGGTCCTAACACGGGCGGTAAAACAGTTGTGCTTAAAACTGTGGGTCTGCTCACGCTTATGACAATGTGCGGTCTGCTTATCCCTGCGTCAGACGGAAGCAGGGTATCAGTATATAAAAACGTGCTTGTTGATATCGGCGACCAGCAGTCAATAGAAAACAATCTGTCTACATTCTCCTCTCACATAAGCAGAGTAAAGACCATACTTGACGAGGCTGACAGCGAAAGCCTTGTGCTTCTTGACGAGCTTGGTTCAGGCACTGACCCTGTGGAGGGTGCTGCGTTGGCAGTAGCTATAATCGAACGCATAAGGATATTCGGTGCGACCCTTGTTACAACTACACACTATCAGGAGCTTAAAATGTACGCTATCGACACTCCTGACGTTGAGAACGCTTCATGCGAGTTTGACGTGCAGACTTTGCACCCGACATACAGGCTTATTATAGGCTCACCCGGTAAGTCCAACGCTTTTGCTATCTCTGAAAGTCTTGGTATCGACAAGGATATAATCAAGTACGCTGAGTCGCTTATTTCTGAGGATAACAGAAAGTTTGAAACTATCATAGACAATCTTGAACGCACAAGGATACAGCTTGAAGAAAACAACAGGCTTGCGGAGAAATACCGTGCCGAAAGCGAGGCTCTCAGAAAAGAGCTTGCAGAGCAGAAAGAAAAATTCTACGACCAGAAAGAAGCCGAGCTTGAAAAGGCAAGACGTGAGGCTCAGCAGATCGTAAATCGTGTTCAGCGTGAGTCGCAGGCGCTTGTTGACGAGCTTGACAAACTGAGAAAAGAGAAAGAAAATCCGAACTTCACTCAGAAAGCCATTGACGCAAGGCACAAGCAGAAGTCCACAATGAACAAGCTTTACAGCGAGGCTAACCCTGTTTCTGAAAGCAGGAACGAGGGATATGTGCTGCCAAGGCCGCTGAAAAAGGGCGACAACGTGCTTATCGTTGACACAAACAGAAAGGGTATCATTATAACGCCCCCTGACAACAGCGGAATGTGCTTCATTCAGGCAGGCATAATGAAAACCAAGATAGATGTAAAAAAACTTCAGCTTATTGAAAAACAACAGCCGCAAAAGCAGACAAAGAAGCCTGTGAAAAAAGGCGGTGTATCTAAAAACGGCATTGAAAGCCGTATGACACGAAAGGTATCCACCGAGCTTGATATCAGGGGCTATGCCGCAGACGAAGGCGTTCACGAAATGGAGCAGTTTATTTCTGACGCTATCATGTCAGGAGTGACGATGCTCACCATAATCCACGGCAGAGGCACTGGTATTCTCCGTGATGCCATAAGGCGTGCGCTTAAACACCACCCGTCTGTAAAATCATTCAGAAAAGGCGTTTACGGCGAGGGCGAGGACGGAGTAACTATCGTTGAATTAAAGTAAAATAATCACATATCACCGCATTTTGGTATATAATAAGCCAAAGGCGGTGATTTTTTTGAGCGTCCACAAGCGTTCTTTCAAGAACAGAATTTCATACATAATTCTTGCTGTCGTTATTATTCTTGCACTGCTCACAACGGTGTTTTTTGCACAGCTTTCAAGGCACATAAGCGAGATAAGCGAGTTTGAGAGCAAGCAGGCTGCACTAGATGTGATAAATGCGGCAATAAGCCAAGAGCTAAAAAAGCTGCCTCAAAGCAGTTATATAAAGATATCTGAAACTGACGGCAGGATAACATCCATAAACAGCGATACGAATGCTGTGAACAGGCTTCAAAGCAGTGTTTCAAAAGCTGTGAACGAAAGCCTTTCACAGCTTGAGGGTACAAAACTCAGCGTACCCATCGGCACACTTTCAGGAATAAATATCCTCACAGGCAGAGGTTTTGACATACCACTGCGGCTTCATCAGATAGGTGCGGCAAAAACAGAGCTTAAAAGCGATTTAACGGAAGCAGGGATAAATCAGACAAAATACAGCCTTTATCTCACTGTGACCATAGAAATGACAGCCATTCTTCCTGCACACTCTACGGATATCGTGGTGAGCTATGACTATCCCGTTAGCGAAACTGTTATCGTAGGGGAGATACCTGATATGTACTTAGACAAGGGAAAAGGCTGATTTTTTCGCAGTTTATAGAAAAAAGGCTTGTATTTCACCAGCAATTATGGTATAATATAAAGGGCAATACCGCATAAGGCACGCCTAACGGCTTTGCACGCAATATGCTTGCAGATTTTCCGTTATCTCGCACAGAAACTCCTTGAAATACGGAAGTATTCCTGCGTCGTTTCTATACAAGCTAACGAAAAATCTGGCTACGCATCTTGCGTACAATCCTTATGTGGTATTGCCCTGCGTATGATATGCCGTAAAAAGTTGGCAGAAATGGAGTTGTGTTATTTTGAACGAACAGGACGCTAAAAAACGTATAGACGAGCTTGTGAAGCTTTTGAATTATCACTCTCAGCTTTACTATGTTGAGGACAGGAACGAGATCACAGACTATGAATACGATATGCTCCAGCAGGAACTAAAGGGTCTTGAGGAGCAGTTTCCGCAGTTTATCAGAAGCGACTCCCCTACTCAACGTGTAGGCGGCAAGGCGATATCAATATTTGAGAAAGTCACACACCGTGTGCAAATGGGTTCTTTACAGGACGTTTTTTCCTTTGAACAGGTGAGAAGCTTTATTGAGACAGTTCAGCAGGCTGTGGATAAACCGCAATTCGTTGTTGAGCCGAAAATAGACGGACTTTCGGTATCCCTTGAATATCATAACGGTGAGCTTGCCATAGGTTCTACCCGTGGTGACGGCTTTGTGGGCGAGGACGTTACTTCTAATCTGAAAACTG
>ERZ780140.366-NODE-366-length-15873-cov-1.80826_pt1 | contig 15873 bp, 8 predicted proteins | sample MGYA00511475_ERZ780140 | MGnify/ENA primary metagenome ERZ780140 (study PRJEB29588, sample SAMEA2151034) | human gut metagenome | biome: human gut; feature: human-associated habitat; material: faeces | place: Denmark | collected 2008/2010 ...
AAGTACAAGGAGTCAAGTTCCTGCAATCACTTCCATATGTTGATGCAGACAAAATCGGTGTTCATGGATGGAGCTTCGGGGGATTCATGACAACTAATCTTATGCTGACTTATCCGGATATCTTCAAGGTAGGGGTAGCTGGTGGTCCGGTTATCGACTGGCAATTTTACGAAGTAATGTACGGTGAAAGATATATGGACACTCCTCAGACCAACCCTGAAGGATACAAAGGTTCTAATCTTCGCTTGAAAGCCGGCAATCTGAAAGGTCGTTTGGAAATCATTATCGGAGGTATGGACCCGACTTGTGTACCGCAACACAGCATCAGTTTCCTGCGCGCTTGTATCGATGCTGGAACTCATCCGGACTTTTTCATTTATCCGGAAGACGGACATAACATGATGGGACGCGACCGTGTTCATTTGCACGAACACATTACTCGTTATTTTCTTGATCATCTGAAATAAAATAAAGACAACAAATCATAACAATCTAAGAATATGAAACTTTTACTGTTAGGTTCAGGCGGACGCGAACATGCACTGGCATGGAAAATCGCTCAAAGTCCGAAAATCGAAAAGTTATACATCGCACCGGGTAACGCCGGTACACGTGAAGTTGGCGAAAACGTAGCCATAAAAGCTGATGATTTCGAAGCTATCAAACAATTTGTTGTAGCGAATGGCATCAACATGGTAGTGGTAGGTCCTGAAGATCCGCTGGTGAAAGGTGTCTACGATTTCTTCAAAAACGATGCAGCGCTGACCAATATTCCGGTTATCGGTCCGTCGAAAGCCGGTGCCGTACTCGAAGGCAGTAAAGAATTTGCCAAAGGCTTCATGCAGCGCCATCACATTCCTACTGCCGGATATAAAAGCATAACTTCAGCCAATCTGGAAGAAGGTCTTGCTTTCCTCGAAACTCTGCAAGCTCCTTATGTGCTGAAAGCCGACGGTCTGTGTGCCGGAAAAGGTGTATTGATACTCCCTACTTTGGAAGAAGCAAAGAAAGAACTGAAGGAAATGCTAGGCGGTATGTTCGGAAATGCTTCAGCCACTGTAGTTATCGAAGAATTTCTGAGTGGTATTGAATGTTCTGTCTTTGTACTGACTGATGGAAAGAATTACAAAATATTGCCTGAGGCAAAAGACTACAAGCGTATTGGTGAAGGCGACAAGGGCCTGAATACAGGTGGCATGGGCTCTGTTTCTCCCGTACCGTTCGCCGACGAAGCTTGGATGAAAAAAGTGGACGAACGCATCATTCGCCCTACCGTAGAAGGACTGGCTGCAGAAGGCATCGATTACAAAGGATTTATCTTCTTCGGCTTGATTAACGTAAAGGGTGATCCGATGGTTATCGAATACAACGTCCGTATGGGTGATCCAGAAACGGAAAGTGTCATGCTGCGTATCAAGAGTGACCTTGTAGACTTGTTCGAGGGGGTTGCTGCCGGCAATCTGGCAGAAAAGACACTCGAAATTGATCCACGCTCGGCTGTATGTGTTATGCTGGTATCAGGAGGGTATCCCGAAGCATACGAAAAAGGTTTCCCGATTACAGGTATTGACGATGCGAAAGCTGGAAACAGCATCGTATTCCATGCCGGAACAGCCTTGAAAGACGGTCAGGTCGTTACATCCGGAGGACGTGTCATTGCCGTCAGCTCGTATGGAGCCAACAAGGAAGAAGCTTTGAAACAATCGTTTACCAACGCCGGAAAAATTAAATTCGAAAAGAAATATTTCCGTTCTGACATCGGCTTCGATTTGTAATATATCATCAACCAGCAGATGATACCGCAAATAGCAGTAAGCATTATACTTATGTTCCGGTATCATCTGCGGTGATTTTTCTGCAATGAAACATGCTGTAATATGATCCAAACAAAAAACAGATTCCAATACGAAGTTGCAACGGGACGTGCTACACTGCCCGTAGTAACGATACTGACACTCTTCTTATGGACCATATCTACTCCACAGCTATGGACGAATATTGGTTCATTACTCAGTTTCGGTATCGCTACTTATCTGATTGTAGAAACAGATACTAAATTTGCGCTCATACGTACCCGGACTTCACTTCCGGCTTCGCTGTTTCTTTTGTTTTATGCAGCAACTCCCTTCTTGCATACGTGGAATGTGGAATTACTTCTTCCGATCCTTTTTATATGTATGCTCTATTCACTATTCCAAAGCTATGAGTCACCACATGCCTCTACTTCCATCTTTCACGCATTTTTATGGATGGGACTGAGCAGCCTTATTGTACCTTGCTTTGCCTGGATAGCTCCACTGCTTTATATTCACATGATCAATCTCCGGTCGCTCGAAGGAAAAACGTTCTTTGCCGGTATCATAGGATTTACCTTGCCATACTGGTTCCTGCTTGGATATTATCTATATACCGATCAGATTACCTCGTTTTATCCCATTGTTTCACGACTAATACAGTTTGATCCGATAGACTATACTACCATACACATCAGTCGTTATATTCTGTGGGGTACCATAGTGATACTTTGGATTATATACAGCATTCCTTATCTGCAAACAGCTTACAAGGATAAGGTACAAACTCGTATTTTACTGCAAGTCATACTTTTCATGGGAATATGGATAAATATCCTCATTGCTCTCCAACCTTCGCATATAGATGCGCTGTTGCCATTGTCTATTATCCCAATGGTATTCATGGGAGGACATTTATTTCCCCTAACATTCACACGGTTTACCCGAATACTGTTTATCGCAACTCTTGTAATATGGCTTGTACTTTGCTTATTTAATTTATGGATACATTTCTTCAACTTCTGACCGACTGGGGATATTTTGGAATGTTCCTGTCGGCTTTTCTGGCAGGTACCATCCTTCCATTTAGTTCCGAGGCCGTGTTGCTTGCATGCGTGGGACTGGGACTTGACCCCGTATGGTCTACTATTTCTACAACAGCTGGTAACGTATTAGGCGGACTCACATGCTACTGGATAGGGCATCTTGGAAAAATGGAATGGATAGAAAAATACCTCGGAGTAACCCCAAAACAGATGGAACGTGCTACACAATTCATTCATGGAAGAGGGGCATGGATGGCTCTGTTTTCTTTCCTACCTGTCGTAGGAGATGCTATCCTAATCGTACTGGGATTGATGCGTGCACATATTGGTATCGTCACTTTATCGATGACCATCGGGAAATTAGCCCGCTATGCCATACTGGTAGTGATCAGCCTTTTCTGATTTATTTTACATGAATGCATTATGATTAAACTGGAACAAACTGCCGACGGAAGCTACACGCTCTTCGTACCAGAACTGGATGAACATTATCATTCCATCAAAGGAGCGTTAACCGAATCGGAACATATCTTTATCAACATGGGGTTGAAACATCACCCATCCTCTACTCCACGAGTACTGGAAATCGGCTTCGGAACTGGACTGAATGCTTTTCTTACCATGCTGGAAGCCGATACAAGCCAACGTCATATTCACTATACAACCATCGAACGTTATCCCGTATCCGATGACCTAATTCATCGTTTGAAATACCCTGAACAGATTTGTCCAGAACGCAGTGACGACTTTTATGTATTACATACTGCCGAATGGAATGCCGACGTAAAGATTACTCCCTACTTTACCCTGCATAAACTAATGGACGATTTTACAAAGTATGATTTTCAAGGAGAATACGATGTTATCTATTTTGATGCATTTGCGCCGGAAAAGCAACCGGAGATGTGGAGCCAGGAGCTTTTTAATACCTTGTATGCTCGACTTTCTTCAGGTGGCATTCTCACGACCTACTGTGCCAAAGGAGTCATACGTCGTATGCTGCAAACTGCCGGATTTACGGTAGAACGTCTTCCGGGCCCTCCGGGTGGAAAACGTGAAATATTAAGGGCTTCAAAATAGAGACATAAGAATACTCAAGCCCTACTAATCAAAAGATGAAATGCTAATTTTGGACGTTCTATAATAAAATAGAGAGTCGCATCAATCTCCAGTAGACTTCAACTGATTGATACGACTCTTTTAGCCTGATAATGAGGAAGTATCTATTTTTACTTCAATGCATTATTTCATCAAAGATTTCCTATCACTGCACGATATCTTTCAATTTAATAGTTTGGAAAGTCATGTGTGCGACACTACTTTCATAAAGAATACCAATTGTTTCCTCATCAATCATGGTAAGACAGGAATATCCCCAGTTTTCTCCTTCGTCCAAAAGCAATTGATGCTCTGGAGTCCAAGTATTTCCGCCGTCAAGGCTAATCTTAATGGTAATATTCTTGCGAGCATTGGTTGTATTTGGATTTGAGAAGATCAGAATATCTTTACCCAATACATTATCAGCAGCTTTTACACTAATAAGACTTGCCATACAAACAGGTTCCGGCAGTGCTGTACGCGATGATTCGTGCTCTTTCCATGTCATACCTAAGTCGGTTGTAGTATATACAGCACGGCTTCCTCCCCGATTGTCTCTCATGTTCAGCATCAAGGTACCTGGAGTAACTTCTACTACCTGAGCTTCGGTAGTATTGGTACGGGCATGATTATGGATAGTCCATGTTTTCCCTCCGTCTTTGCTATACATAATTCCAGCATTAGGAATGCGGTCTTTACCAATGTATTGAATAGGGAAAACCAATGTACCATCCTCCATCGTAATACCTCGACCCGGTCCCTGAAGCAAGAAATACCATTCCGGCTGTTTCACTTGTTCGGTTATATTTATCGGCTCCGACCAAGTCTTGCCATCATCCGTACTCTTTGTAAGGACCAATTGAGCTGTATGATTCAAATCCATACCTTGCTGTGAACTCCACCATGCCCGTTGATTACCCATACCGTGTGTCCATGCAGCAACAATCCAGATAGTATTTGTCTTTGTATCAACCAAAATAGAAGGATCGCCTACTCCATTCTGAGCCGAAGGAAGTCCACCATACTCTCCAAAGGCCAAAGGTAAGCGCATTTTCTCCCATGTCTTTCCACCATCCGTACTCCGGCTCAATCCTACATCAACGTGCTCCTGCAAGTCGACACTGTTATTGTAACGCACATCGTATACACCCAATAATGTCCCTTTATTGGTTGTAACTAACCCCGGAATACGGAAAGCTGCGGCTCCATCATCTCCCGCATGACGAACACCTACTCCCATCCGACGCACGACATCCGATGCAGATACACATTTAACAGGTAACGACTTTCCTTCTGCCTCTACACGAGTTACCTGAGCCGTTACTTTCGTCAGCAATGATGCATCCGGTTTCATTTCTATACTAACCCAAAAGAAATTCGTACCGGAAAATAAATTCTGGTTACCGGATAATAATACAGTACGCTCTTGCGGAATGGCTTCCGATTTCTTAATAGCATACGACGGATTAGCCGATAAGGTTCGTCCAGGAGCATGACTCGAAATATAATCTACTGGAGCGAAACGCTTTTTCTCTCTATCTTGAGGGGCTTCCGTTCCTCCATAATATAATTTGACTGACTTAATCTGTGACAACGGAACGTCTTTTCCAAACGTAACCGATACATTATCCAATACTTTTGTATCCTGCGCATCAAGACGCATATAAAACAAGACATTATCATGCCGTTCTATGAGAACCGGCACCTGAGGCGCTTTTATGTAAACCGTATCTGTAGCCTTCAATCCGGCAACAGATAATACCCCCAATAAAAATACAAGTAATTTTTTCATAGCAAAAAACTAATTTATGAAGCTACATTACTATAACTTCAGTTAATATCAAGGTATAAGAACAAAAAATCAGGAGTCAAGGTTGATAAAAGCAATAAAAAAATCCTTTTATCAACTTTGACTCCTGACTAAGATACATTTATTTATTTAAAGAACAAGCAGAAAAGCGCAGTTTATATTTCATTTCCTGCTGTGGTACCCGATAAATCGGTAATGTATCTACATCCTGACCGCAACTGGCATTACCTACCCCACGAAGTGCAGCATCCAAATGGAGTACAATATATGGTCGTTTATTCAGTTCCCACGCATGTTGTCCTTCCATCAAATCTTTATCTGTGTAACGAAGAGCAGAGAACGAAACATTTCCTTCGGTCTGAATGGTTATTCCTTTTCCATCAGCATCACGTAAAGTCAACTCTCGCAAGCCTTCCCGATTTCCCATAGACTGAGGCTTCATGTAAGGAACTTCCATGTTATCTACGGTTGTGGTGTAACGACCTACCATACAACCATCTTTACGGTCATTGTAATTTTCCCATGGACCGTACGCATAGTAATCAATCTGACTCAAGGTGGAATCAATGTCTGCAACCAATCCACAACGTCTTAAATCGGCTGTCTGAGGGTGAAAAACAACATCCATATCCATTACACCAGCTTGTGTAAACGTATACGTAATATCCGTACTGCACAGACTTCCTTTACGAGTTGTTGTAACAATAACATCACCATTTTTTTCAGTCACCGTACACGTACCTTTTTCTTCGAGACCATTACCTGTTTCGGTAAATTTATCATTTTCTATCCAACGGTGATTATCGTATACAAATCCATTCCCTTGGCTAATGATCTGCTTGCCATTCATCACCAAAGAAGTCATTTGCCCATTACTCTTATTGAACACAGCCTCGATATTTGCATTCTTGACAGTCAATAAGTTTCCATTCTCTGAAACATCCAGTTTCAATTTCTTATGACTCTGGTTTTTCAAATCCGGCAATCCACAACGAGATGACAATTCATATTGTTGTTGGGCAACCTCGTGACCAGCCTCAGCCCAATTTTCGGCATCTGTACGACACACATACAAATTGAGCATCACCTCTTCTCCATTCTTTATTGCTTTCTTCAAATTAATATTTTTCAATTTTAAAGTAACCAACAATGAATCATCAGGCATAACAGCTGGAAGTTTCATACTATCAGATTCAAGACATACCCCCTCTTTCGTAATTTGCCAACGCAAATAGAATTTATCAAGTGAAAGGAAGTCATAAGTATTTTTCAATAAAACACTTGCCTCGTTCTGTTTTAAATCAACTCCTTCATTACCAAAATGTACATACTGATATACAGCCTTTACCTCTTTCAGCTTGGGCGATTCTTCACGAGTAGCAGGAATAATGCCGTTTGAGCAGAAATTACCCTGGTGAGGACCAGGAAAATCATAACCTGTATGCAAACGATAAATACCTTTTTTTATCTCATGGGGTTCATAAATAGCTTGATCTACCCAATCCCAGATAGCACCACCAATAGTAGCCGAACTTCCTTCAATGCTTTCCCAATATTCCTTCAGATTACCGATGGCATTCCCCATGGCATGAGCATACTCACAAATAAACATCGGTTTATCCAGTGAACTTACGTAAGTATCCATCCATTTCATACCCGGATACATCTTCGAGTACAAGTCGCTGAAGCGATTGCCACCATAATCTTTTCCGTCACGTGTACCTTCATAGTGCACAGGACGACTGTCTAAACGTTTGGCGGCATCATAACAAGCCTGGAAATTACGTCCTCCTCCTGCTTCATTACCCAAACTCCAGAAAATCACACTTGGATGATTACGGTCGCGGAGTATCATACGATCGATACGGTCGACAAACGCCGGAATCCAAGAAGGCATATCACTGATAGACTGATTGGCATGGTCTTCCAAATCAGCCTCATCCATTGTATATAGTCCGAAATAATCGAACATGGCATACATTTTTGCATCATTCGGATAATGAGAAGTACGAATGGTATTAATATTATTCTGCTTCATTAATGTTACATCACGCAACATTGATTCAACCGTAACAGCTCGTCCATAAACCGGATGTGTGTCATGACGATTCACTCCTTTGAAGAATACCCGCTGTCCGTTAATATAAACAAGTGTACCTTTTAACTCAATGTCACGGAATCCATACTTGGTAGAAAAGGCCATTTCATCTTTATCTCCGTTTCGCTGAATCACATGCACAGTATATAAATTAGGAGTTTCAGCAGTCCAGGGAACAAGATTCTTCAAATTAAAGGTTGCCGTAGTATGGATAGCATCCTTATTTTCTGAATAATTCACCTGCTGCTCTGTTTCTACTACCAGCTTTCCTTCCGGATCGAATAATTTTACAATCAGATTTTTTACACCTTTCATTCGGTCACGGTTATCGAGTGTCAAATCAACACACATTTCACCGTTAGTATATCCTGAAGCAGCGTCCAGTTTAGAAGTTATATAATGATCACGCACACTAACTAAAGGAACATTGTACAAATAAACATCACGGAAAATACCACTCATACGGAACATATCCTGGCATTCCAGATAAGAACCGTCACTCCAGCGAAAGACCTGAACAGCCAAGCGATTCTTACCTGTACGCAAATATTTCGTCAAGTCAAACTCAGCAACATTGTTCGATCCTTGCGTATAACCTACATATTCTCCATTCAGATAAACAAATGCGGCACTGTATATACCACTAAAATGAATAAACGTACGTTGTTTTTCCCATCCGACAGGCAAATCGAAGAAACGCACATACGAACCGACCGGATTAATACCATAATTAACTCCTCCATCGTTGAACCTCTTCCGAGCATCAATATAAGGCGGAGTATTGGAATGAGGATATTCTACATTCGCATAAATAGGACGGTCGTATCCTTGCATTTCCCAATTTGAAGGAACAGGAATCGTTTCCCAACCGGAAATATCATAGTCTTCTTTATAAAAGGATTCCGGACGTTGAGAAGGTTCAGGAACAAAATGAAAAGACCAGTTGCCGTTCAACAATTGAAAAGTAGAACTCTTACTATACACCCAAGGGGTATGATAAAAATCTTTATCCGACAACATTTCTTTCTCTGTCATATAAGGTATATAAGTCGCGCAGCCAGGCTCTTTATGCTCTCCAAACATGGTTTCATCCTCCCAATAAACCTTAGGGCGCTCAGAAGAACCTGATACATTCTCTGCAGGCATTGCTACTTTACTGACATTGATATAGAAATATGTTTCTGAATTAGTTACAAACTTTGTTTTATCAACCAATGTAAACTGTCCGTTTGAAGAACAATACAATATCAGTTCCGGACTATTGGATGGAAAAATCTGTAAATATTTACCATTCTTCTTTACAAGCCACAACTGAGATTCATCAGAGCCATTATTTTCAGTTATCCCCAATGTGTTATCACCCTTTGCATGAACGGCTTTGTTTTCAAAAGGATTTATAAAACGAAAACTGCCAGACAAATTCGTAATGCTCCACTGTTGCAATTTATCAGCTTCATTACTATTACTTAATAACACACGCTGGCTACCAGCATCATATCCCAATACTTTACCCGGATGATTGACAGGTACAATATTGTACAATTTATTCCGAGCAAAACCCACTTGTGCATGTACTGTACAAACAGCACATACCCATACACACATTAAACAAACAAGTATATTTCGCATAAAATAAAAATTTCATTAATAATATCTTACTTTTGGAGCCTTATCTCGATTGTAATTATCGTTAACATAAACACGTACCCAATCAATATACATGGAAGGAGGATTTTGCTTGCTCCATTTTTGTGAATCAACGGCTCCCGGCCATGCCTCCGGATCGACAGATAATCCCGTACTAAATATCAGATAAAATCCGGCAAGATCACTCCACGGCCAATCAATGTTACCATTCGCCCCTTTTTTATGTTCAAAATAAGCTTTACCATTCACTCCTCCCACAATCCTGTCCGGATACCATTCCAGCCAATAAATATTCCATTGACTCATATCCGCCAGATTGATACTAGAGGTAACACTTCCTTTACCTCCTACTACACCTGCATAATGGTGTTCTGAATGAAGAGTAAAATGAGCACGCTGGTTTATTTGCTTTTTGGGATTTTCCAATAAATCAATTTCTCCATTCTTTGGCCATGGTCCCTTGTTTCCCATAAACCAAAGAGCTTCATTAAACCCTTCTGCAGCTGTACGTTTAAAACGAATTTCTATTCGCATATTTTCTGTAAACTTACACCAAGCCTGTTTTCCAGAAGTTACCGAACGATAAGCCGCATGCGAAAATTTTACGTTTTTCCCGAAACCGTTATCTATTGAATCCGTTTCTTCCACTGGCCACATATGCAATACGCCATTTTCCACCTTAGAGCACCTTGCATTATTCACACAAGCCGACTTACTCATCGTTTGAGTCTTATGTTCTTGAAATCCTAAAGGGAGTCCCTTCTTTGTATACTTATCCAAAAACTCATGGGCGGTATAAAAATACCATCCTCTCTGGGTAGGATGAACATCACCCGGTTTAAGCTTCAATGTTTCATCCGGATGAGGATATACTTTTGTTTCATCATCTTTATCATCAACCACAGTCACTCCCAACTCCTCCATCTCAATGACAGCAGCCGAATCATCCGGAGTCGTTGCTTCCAGCTTCACATAACGGGCTGTCGGTACCGACGGAATACTTACGGTCTGGGGCAACGGATTATGCATGATGTTGCTGAACTCTCCATCCGATACCAATACCTTCCACTCCTTTCCGTCCTCACTGACAGAGAACTGGTAATGATAAGCCATCGTTGGTTTAGCTTCTCCGTTCAAAGGAGCGTAGGTGAAAGCCTTCAGACGGACCTGCTTGCCCAAGTCTATCACCAGAGGAGAAGATGACAACCGGTTCCACGTACTGCGCGGAACCGTGTTCCAGTCAGCAACTGCCGCCTGATTTGCAAGAGCTGGAGCATAATAAGCAGATACATTCGATATATTCGCACAAAGACGACACGAATCAATGCGGATACGGATAGAATCAGCCGTCAGCTCCGGAAAGCGCAGCATGCGCTTATAGCCGATAGTCGTACCTTCACCCAATGACTGCCAGACACCGTTACGGTAAGCCTCAACCGTAAACTTCTCCACACGCTGACCCTTCGAGATTTCTTCCTGAACCTGAACCACGTTCAGCCGACTCGCTGGACGAATGACGTACGAACGGGATTCACCCACACATGCAGTCCATGAAACATTACCGTTCTGAACCTTATCATCCGAAAAGACCCGGCGGCGGTAAGCTGCAAACTCCTTCAAACGGGATACATCGGCTTCGTTCAGCAAACCCCGGCGGTCGGGAGGTATATTCAGCAAAAGAACTGAATTATATCCTACAGACTGAAAATAAATATCCGACAGTTCTTTCAGACTTTTCACCTTTGCATTTTCTTCCTCATGCCAGAACCACCCCGGACGAATCGACACATCCACTTCCGAAGGATACCAGAAAAGTTCCGTTGCATCCTGCAACATCTTACGACTGCCCAAATCTTTTGCTTTACCGTAAACCCCTAAACGTTTATTATTCTCCGCAGAACGTGCATAAATTCCCGGAGTAAGTACCGTTGCACTCCATTCCGTTTCACGACCGATACCTTTCTCATTACCAACCCAGCGTACATCATCACCCATAATCGCCATTACAGCTTTGGGCTGCAAACGCTGGATCGTCTTATAAAAGGCATCCCAGTCGTACACCTGCTTCTTTCCGTTAGGACCTTCACCGTTTGCACCGTCGAACCATACCTCATTCACCTCACCGTAATTGGTCAACAATTCCGTGAGCTGTTCGATAAAGAATTTATTGTATTCAGGAGAATTACCGTAGCACGAAGCGTTACGGTCCCAAGGAGACAGGTATACACCGAATTTCATGCCATACTTGGTACATGCATCACGAAGTTCACGCACCACGTCACCCTTGCCGTCCTTCCACGGAGAAGAAGCCACTGAATGAGATGTCGTCTTTGTCGGCCACAGGCAGAAACCGTCGTGGTGCTTGGCTGTAAGCAGTACCATCTTGAAGCCACACTCTTTCAAGGTACGTACCCATTGCTCAGCATCCAGTTCTGTCGGATTAAACAAAGAAGGATCCTCTGTACCGTCTCCCCATTCACGACCGGTAAATGTATTAATTCCAAAATGCAAAAAAGCCGTCAGTTCCATCTGCTGCCAGGCCAACTGCTGCGGAGAGGGAACTAAACGGGCCGCCATTGAAGCTTTCTGCTCCAAGCTTTCATTTCCAGAAAACTGCAAATGCTTTACAAAATAAGAGGTATCCTGCTGAGCTTGCCCCCCAACAGGGAGGGCAAGCAATGAACACGCCATTAAAAACTGGTTTATTTTATTCATGCAGTTTATTTATATGTCAAATTATTACTCAATTATCACTTCATCAAGATAAACTTTAGACGCTTGTCCCGGGCGAACATGATTATCTGGACAATTCCCTAGAGTTTCCAGTGTAAATTTAATATAACGTCCGATAATATCAACATTTTCAATCGATAAATCTTCAATAAAATTACCTTCCTTAAAAATTTCATCATCCGTAAAGGTCAACTTTCCTATTTCTTTAAATGTTTTATTATCGTCCGAAACTTCTACTTTCATCATTCGAGGCTTATGTACAGCCATACCATAATTCGTAATGCAACCAACAGCAAAACGTTTCATTTTTTCAGGCTTCAGCAAATCTACAACAAAAGAAATAGGTTGTGATAGTCCTCCCGTATACCACTCAAAATCAGTCTGCTTCAGACTTCCACGTAAGCCATTGACTAATATTCCCATTTCTTTCGGAGCACCCACTAACGGTTTAGCTGTAGCCTTGTTCCAATGAATAGGTAATATAAGCGTTTTTCCCATCTGTTTACCTTTAGTAAAAGTGGCGGCTTTTATTTCCACATCTTTATCAACGACAAAAGCAGAATCATATACAGCAGATGTTTCCATAGGTTCAGTACCATCCAACGTATAATGTATTTCCATATCAGGACGTTCGCATTCCAGTTCCACTTTCAATTTTCCAGATTCTTCCGGTGTAACCTTATGCTGAATATTATACATAGAACGTGCATAGATAATTCCCTTCTGCTCCAGATGTTTGTCGAAATTATCTAATCCTTTCAAAAATTCATTCCAATTCTTTTTCCCTTTTGGAACCCATGCTATTTCTGCCAAAGCAGCCAATCTAGGGAAAGTCATATAAAATACATCTTCGGGTACATTACAAAATTCAGTCCACATACAAGCTTGAACTCCCATCAACAAAGATTCGTATTCAGGCTTCCAGTCGCTCTGAACAGGCTCGTACTCAAACAAATCCTTTAATGTATTATTACCAAAATAAGTAACAGGCTCAAACCATTGAGGTCCTTGATATCTGATCAGATAGGCTACACGGGCAGGTGCCATTATAAACCGATGTCCCTGTTCTGCTGCTTTCAGCGCGGCTTTTCCATATCCTCTTCCGGCAACTTACTATTCGTCAGTTCATCCCAACCCATAATTTGCTTACCTTTACTACGGACATAATCTCCTATGCGTGACATAAAATATCCCTGTAAAGCTTCTTCATCAGCCAAATGTTCCTTACGAATACGTGCTTGACACAAAGGACATTTTTTCCAATTGGTTTTAGCGGCTTCATCCCCTCCTAAATTGATATAGCGGGAAGGGAATAATGCAATCACTTCATCAAGAATATCCTGCAAGAAAGTAAAGGTTTTATCATTTCCTGCACAAAAGATTATTTCAGCGTTCTTTCCACCCAGACCTGGCAATACCCCGATAAAATCTTTTACAACCGGGCACGCATATTCTGGATAAGAAGCCAAAGCAGCATTCGAATGAGCAGGAATATCTATTTCCGGAATAATTTCCACTTGACGTTCAGCAGCATAACGAATGATTTCCTTCATATCTTCTTGAGTATAAAATCCACCTACAGTAGCAGGTTCTCCCTTCTTTGGATTTCTTCTATCAGGAAAAGGAAGATTCTGACGATCTACTTTCCATGCTCCAACTTCTGTGAGACGAGGATATTTTTTTATTTCCAGACGCCACCCGTTATCATCTGTGAGATGCAGATGCAAACGATTAATTTTCAACATAGAAATACAATCAATCATCCGAATCACATCTTCCTTTGGTAAAAAATAGCGAGAAACATCCAGCATAAAACCTCGATAATCAAAACGAGGCTCGTCCTTAATAGTAACAGCAGGTACAGCCCATGTTTCCGCAGCATGCTCCTGTCCTTCTATTGCAGGGGGAAGCATCAGACGAATATTTTGCAAGGCATAAAAGAAACCTTTCACATCGGCTGCCTTTATCGTTATTTTATCAGAAGTTATCTGTAATTCATAAGCATCTGTTTTCATCGACTGATCAATAGAAAAAACGATATTGCCATCTTTTGCCTTTTCAACCTTAGGAGTAAAACCCGCCGATTTAGTAAATAGCGAAGCAAAGTTTTCGGCCACTATACGTTGTTCATCATCAGCTACAGCAATGACAGTTTTCCCACTAAAAGAGAAAGAGCCGCTTCCCTTTTCAACAGACAACGGCTGAGGAACAATAACCACATCCTCAAGTTGTTTCGGAGAATGACATCCAGCCATACCCAGTGCCAAAGCTGCAATACAAGCCATTATCCATTTTTTCGACTGAAAATATATCTTAACCATAATCTCTCTAATTTTTTATTCTTTATCACGATCTGGAGAAAAACGTACAGGATCATTATATTTTTCCTGCAGTTCCAACAATTGTTTCTTTAAGTCTGTAACAATCGAATCATAGTCACTCTGACCATACAAATTATGTAGCTCATTAGAGTCCTTTTGCAAATCATAAAGTTCCCATTCATCAATATCATTATAGAAATGGATCAGTTTATAACGGTTAGTACGGATTCCATAATGACGCTTTACCATGTGCTCCGCAGGATATTCATAAAAATGATAATATAAAGCTTTACGCCAGTTGGCTGGATGTTCTCCTTTCAGCAAAGGCAATAAAGAAACTCCATGCATATCCTCCGGTACCTTTGCCCCTGCAAGTTCCAAAAACGTTGGAGCATAATCAATGTTCTGCACCAGTTCGGTAATATCTCCTCTGCGATTGAATCCTTCAGGCAAACGCATAATCAGAGGAGTATGCATCGATTCTTCATACATAAAACGTTTGTCAAACCATCCATGCTCTCCCATATAAAAACCTTGATCGGAAGTATAAACCACCAACGTATTGTCCAACAGACCTTTTTCTTTTAAATAATCCAATACACGTCCTACATTATCATCCAGCGACTTGACCGTCTTCATGTAATCACGCATGTAACGCTGAAATTTCCAGTTTGCCAAATCTTTACCCTGAGGATTTTTCTTATAGAAATCTTTAATAATCGGGCCGTAAAATTTATCCCAAGCAGCTCTCTGCTCTTTATCCATACGTCCTAAGAATGATTCATATAATGTTTTCAAACGTGAATTCTTGTCTGGACGCAGCATCTTCAGATCGTAAATCATATCCATATCTTTTACGATACTCATTTCTTGTGCGGCAGCAGCCGGACGACCTTCATAATCGTCGAAGAATGTTTCCGGAAGCGGGAAAGTCTTATCCTCATACAATGCCAGGTTGCACGTATCAGCCATCCAGTTACGATGAATTGCCTTGTGATGAATCATCAGGCAGAAAGGTTTATCCTTATCCCGTTTATTTTCCAACCAGTCTATCGCGTCATCTGTTATCAGATTGGTTATATAACCATGTTTCTGGATAGTATCATTATTCTGAGTAATAAAGTCCGGATTATAATAATCCCCTTGTCCCGGCAATATTTCCCAATAATCAAATCCGGTAGGTAAACTCTCCAGATGCCACTTACCTATCAGAGCTGTCTGGTATCCCGCTTTCTGAAGTAATTTAGGAAAAGTCTGTTGGGCACTGTCGAACACACAAGTCGTATTATCATAAAACTTATTTCCACACGAATGCTTACCCGTAATC
>ERZ780140.367-NODE-367-length-15861-cov-1.98361_pt1 | contig 15861 bp, 9 predicted proteins | sample MGYA00511475_ERZ780140 | MGnify/ENA primary metagenome ERZ780140 (study PRJEB29588, sample SAMEA2151034) | human gut metagenome | biome: human gut; feature: human-associated habitat; material: faeces | place: Denmark | collected 2008/2010 ...
AGCAAGCTCGTGGTGGTCTTTCAGCGTATAGTTACGCTCTTTCAGCGCCACGATCTTGCGCATCAGCGGATGCTGAAGGTGGAACTGCAAATCCTTATTATCTAAAAAGAAATTAGCCATTACTTCGAGTTTTGTTTGTAATACTTAATCATTTTCGGGATCACCTCGTTCAGGTCGCCCGTGATCGCAAAGTCGGCGATCTTGTTGATCGGCGCATCGGGATCGGTGTTGATCGAGATGATCATCGACGACTGGTCCATACCGGCCGTATGCTGGATCTGGCCCGAAATACCGCACGCGATGTAGAGTTTGGGACGGATCGTAACGCCCGTCTGACCGATCTGGCGGGCATGCTCCGTGAAACCTGCGTCCACCGCAGCACGGCTCGCGCCGACTTCGCCGCCCAGCACCTCAGCCAGTTCGTAAATCAGCTTGAAATTCTCCTTCGAGCCTACGCCGTAACCGCCGGCAACCACCACGCTCGCGCCTTTGATATTGATCTTGCGTTCTTCGATCTGGCGGTCGAGGATCTTGACCACCAGGTCGCTCTCTTTCAGGAACTTCTTCCAGTCGATCGGCTTCACCTCGCCGGCACCCGGTTTGGCTGCGTACTCCTTGCGCATCACGCCCTCGCGGACGGTCGCCATCTGGGGACGGTGGTCGGGGTTCACGATCGTCGCAATGATGTTGCCGCCGAAGGCCGGGCGAATCTGGTACAACAGATTCTCATACTCCGTACCGGTTTTCGCGTCCTTATGGTCGCCGATCACCAGTTGCGTACAGTCGGCCGTCAGACCACTGAACAGCGCCGACGATACGCGCGGAGCGAAATCGCGGCCGATGGAAGTCGCACCGAAAAGGGCGATCTGGGGCTTCTCCTGCTCGATCAGACCGCACATCACAGCCGTATGGGGCAACGTGCGGAACGGAGCGAACTCCTTGTCGTCGGCCGTCCACACGGTATCGGCGCCGTATTTGGCCAACTCCTGAGCGATGTCGCCCAGATTATGACCCAGTACGACGGCTTCGAGCTTCACGCCGAGCGTCGTGGCCAGCTCACGGCCTTTGGTCAGCAACTCCAGACTCACGTCCGCAGGTACCCCGTTTTCGAGTTCTATATATACAAATACATTATTCATATCTCGTTTCCTCCCTGATTAACCGAGCGTGTGGCTCGCGATAAGTTCAACCATCAATTCCTCGATCTGCTTGTCGTCGGCAGTCAGTTTCTTGGCTTCCTTGGCCTGGAACACCACATTCTCGATCTTCTTCACCTTCGTCGGGGAACCGGTCAGGCCCAACTGGTTATCGTCCGGATCGACATCGGCGGCACTCCACTCGAAAATCTGCAGGTAGGGCTTCGACGCGGCCATCTTGGCAGCTTCCGACGTCGGTTCCGCAGCGATCTCGGAGGCCGTCATGGCATTCTTGAACTTCATCACGCGGCGGGCGTTCTTCGGGCGGCACTCGGCAGCCGAAGCATTTACGGTCACCACGGCGGGAATCGGACATTCGACCACTTCGGTTCCGTGCTCCAGGCGACGTTTGATGACCAGCGACTTATCTTTGATCTCGAGAATCTCCTCGGCATAGGTCACCTGCGGCAAACCGAGCTTTTCGGCCACCTGCGGACCTACCTGGGCCGTATCGCCGTCGATGGCCTGGCGTCCGCCGATGATGACGTCATAGTCGCCTATCTTCTTGATGGCTGTGGCAAGGGCATACGAAGTGGCAAGCGTATCGGCACCTGCAAAGGCGCGGTCGGTCAGCAGATAGCCGTTGTCGGCACCACGGTAAAGTCCTTCACGAATAACTTCGGCTGCACGTCCCGGTCCCATGGTCAGGATGGTAACGGTGGAGCCCGGATGTTCATCTTTCAGTCGGAGAGCCTGCTCAAGAGCGTTCAGGTCTTCGGGGTTGAAGATGGCAGGGAGTGCCGCGCGGTTGATGGTTCCGTCGGCTTTCATGGCATCTTTCCCAACATTGCGTGTGTCGGGAACTTGTTTTGCCAATACAACAATTTTCAAACTCATGCTATTAATTATTAGTATTAGTATTTCTTTGTATGTCAGTGCCGGGAATAGGAGTAGTAGAATCCTGCTACTGAAATTGGCCGGTTAACTCATTATCAGCCTGCAAATTTACGGAAAGAGTTGGGTTTGACAAGAAAATGGGGTGAAAAATGCACAAGTTGAGGGATTTTGCGCAAATATCAGTTGGCTCTATATCTGTAAAAAAGGTAATAAAACCGGTAATTTATCTACCTTTCCGTTCCTGTTTCCTCTGTACTTTTGCAGCGTCCGGATGAGGCCTGCACGACGGGCGGCATCGGATAAACAAGCATCGCTACTTAAATGTTATTATAGAATATGTATATTGAAAAAGTAAATTCCCCTGCTGACGTGAAAAAGTTATCAGTCAGCGAGATGAACGGATTAGGTGGAGAAATCCGCCAGGTGTTGTTAAACAAGTTAAGCTCTCACGGAGGACACGTAGGTCCCAACCTGGGAATGGTAGAAGCCACCATAGCCCTGCATTACGTGTTCGATTCACCAACGGACAAGATAGTCTATGACGTGTCTCACCAAAGTTATACCCATAAGATATTGACAGGCCGCCGGGCAGCGTTTATGAATGCGGACGAGTATGACGAAGTCTCCGGATATTCCGAACCGTCGGAAAGTGAGCATGACTTTTTCGTTATCGGGCATACCTCTACCTCCGTCAGTCTGGCAAGCGGACTTGCCAAGGCGCGTGACCTGAAGGGGGAGGCGGGTAATGTGATTGCCGTCATCGGCGATGGCTCGTTGAGTGGAGGTGAAGCCTTCGAAGGATTGAATGTAGGTGCCGAACTGGGCACGAACTTCATCGTCATTGTCAACGATAACCAGATGTCCATTGCCGAGAATCATGGCGGGCTATACCGCAATCTGCAACAGTTACGCGAAACGGAGGGGCAGGCTCCCTGCAACTATTTTAAGGCAATGGGATATGATTATCTCTATGTGAAGGATGGCAATGACGTGGAGCAATTGATAGAGGCTTTCCGTGAAGTGAAGGACAAGAAGCATCCGGTTGTGGTACATATCAATACCTTGAAAGGTAAGGGATACAAATTGGCAGAAGAGCAAAAAGAACGTTTCCATTACAGTGTTCCGTTCGACCTTGAAACCGGCAATCTGACCGGTGAGTCTGGAGAGGGTGAAGACTATGCCGACCTTACCGCCGGTTATTTGTTGCAGGAGATGAAGAAAGACCCGACTGTGGTGGGCATCACCGCAGGTACACCTACGGTATTTGGCTTTACACCGGAGCGCCGCAAGGAGGCAGGGCGGCAGTTCATCGATATGGGCATTGCCGAAGAGCAGGCTGTTGCCATGGCTTCTGCCATTGCTGCCGGAGGTGGAAAACCGGTATTCGGGGTCTACAGCACCTTTATCCAGCGCGCCTACGACCAGTTGTCCCAGGATCTTTGTATCAACAATAATCCTGCACTGATTCTTGTCTTCTGGGGAAGCTTATCGAGTATGAATGATGTTACCCATCTTTGTCTTTTTGATATTCCGGTCATCGGTAATATTCCGAATATGGTTTATCTGGCACCTACTTGTCGTGAGGAGTATATGGCAATGCTGGAGTGGGGCATCCGTCAAACGGAACATCCGGTTGCCATTCGCGTGCCGGCCAATGGGGTTGTCCGCAGGAATGTAGAACCGGAGAAGGATTACGGCAAGACGCTGAACCGTTATGAGGTGTCCCATCGTGGAGAGAAGGTCGCCATATTGGGACTGGGCTCTTTCTATCAGTTGGGCGAAGCCGTGGCTGCCCGGTTGAAGGAAGAGAAAGGAGTGGATGCCACGCTTGTCAATCCTCGCTACATCACGGGTGTGGACGAGGCTTTGCTCGATGACCTGAAGCGCGACCATACACTGGTCATTACTCTTGAGGACGGAGTGCTGGACGGTGGCTTTGGCGAGAAGATTGCCCGTTATTACGGTCCGTCGGATATGAAGGTACTGAACTATGGTGTGAAGAAAGAGTTTATCGACCGTTACGATGTGGAGGAGCAGTTGAAGAAGAACCGGTTGACGGTTCCGCAGATTGTGGAAGATATCTGTAGGATTTGGTAAGAATTGAAAAAGGAGATGCATCAAACTGCATCTCCTTCTTTTATTTATTTAATACCCAGTTTCTTGGCAATCTCCTTAGGCAGTGCATCCTTGTGCACAATGATGTTCATTGTTTTATAGCGCACGAAAGCTTTGGAAGCATACCACAGTCCTTTGTACTTTCCGGCTTCACCCCAAGAGTTCTTTACCATATAGTATTCGTTGCCTTCCTGGTCTTTGGCTATACCGTAAATCAGCATACCGTGGTCGTCAGTAGTTTCCCAGTTGTCGTATGCCAGCTGGCGCTCTTCTTGTGTGCACCACTTCTGCGGTTGAGGCTTGCTGTTCAGTTTCTTTTCTTCGGGTTTCATTTTCAGCCAGTGTGCCATGTCCGAACCGCTCAGTTCTTGCACCTTTTCTGCATCGGGCATTACGGCTATACCGTCGCGTGTGAAGCCTTGTTCGCTTACGTCACTACCCCATGCAATGGTGTAACCCTTATTGATAGCGTTGTCAAACACTTCCATCAACTCGTCGATAGGCAAGTTGTAGGAAGAAGCCCAACGCCAGTTGTCTTGTATTTCCAGGACGAACGGCTGGTAGAAGGGATGGTGGGTATAGGAAGTCAGTGAGATATAGTCATCTGCATTCAGTCCGGTAGATTCATAGAAAGACTTCGGAGTATATTCCTTGCCTTTGTAGGTGAACTTCTCGGGACGTTCGCCCAGATAGATGTCGTGGATGGCAGTGATGGCCTTCTTCCAAAGCGGGTTATTTTCCTTGTCTGCTTGCAGGCTGCGGTGTCTTCCCTTGGCAATGGCTGCCACTACGGCATCAGATACGGCTGTCAATTCGGTGTGGTTGCTCAGCGTGTCGCCATACATAACGCCCGGACGCATTTCCTCTTCGGGCACCAGACCGAAAGTTTTCATACCATAAATTACATCGTAGAACGAACCGCCTTGTGAGAACGAAACGTCACCATGTGTACGCACTGCCTTGTCGGCACGGTCCAGATAGGTGTTGTGTACGATAAACATTTCAGAAAAGTCGTATTCGCCTTTGCCCATGCGGAGCAGTTCGGATTCGATGAATGCCAGTCCGGAATAGCACCAGCATGTACCGGCACGGTTTTGGTTCTTAACAGAAGTGATAGGATTTTCTTTTACGGTTGTAAAAATGAAACCTTCCTCTTTCGGAGTGTCTTGTGCTATTGTGTTTAAACTTAATAAACCCAATGCAGCCATCAGTATTGATTTCTTCATCATAATTAAAATGTTATAGATTTATAGTTGCAACTGCAAATATAGGCAGAATATCGTAAACAAAAGCTATCTTTGAAGCGTTAATTCTGACACTTATGGAGAAAATAATACGTATCGACGACCATAGCGGTCTTGTTTTGGAGGGCGGCGGTATGCGCGGCGTCTTCACTTGCGGTGTGCTCGACAGCTTTATGGATCGTGGCATTCGCTTTCCCTATACCATCGGTGTCAGTGCCGGAGCCTGCAACGGACTTTCTTATATGTCCGGTCAGCGCGGGCGTGCCAAGTACAGCAATATCGACTTGCTGGAAAAATACAATTACATCGGATTGAAGTATCTGTTGAAGAAGCGGAATATCATGGATTTCGACTTGTTGTTCCAGGAGTTTCCGGAACACATACTTCCCTACGACTACGAGGCATACTTTCATTGTCCCGAACGTTATGTGATGGTAACTACCAACTGCGAGACGGGCGAAGCGAACTATTTTGAGGAGAAGCGGAGTAAAGAGCGCGTCATTGATATTGTGCGTGCTTCGAGCAGTCTGCCGTTTGTCTGTCCCATTACCTACGTGGACAACATCCCGATGCTGGATGGAGGTATTGTGGACAGTATCCCTTTGATGCGTGCCCGTCAGGATGGATTTACCAATAATGTGGTGGTGTTGACGCGCAATCATGGGTACCGTAAGGAAATTCAGGGAACGAAGGTTCCACCTTTTATATATAAGAAATATCCGCTATTGCGTGAAGCCATCAACCGCCGCAGTATTGTCTATAATCAACAGTTGGAGCAGGTGGAACGGATGGAAGCCGCCGGGGAAATCGTTGTGATCCGTCCACAGAAGCCGGTAGTGGTAGACCGCATCGAGCGTGACATCAAGAAGCTGACGGAGCTTTATGAAGAAGGATACCGGTGTGCGGAACATTTTGCTTTTCGTTTTTGATTCTGAGAGAGTATACTATGAGAGCTGGTGCAATTAGCATCTGCTCCCATATTGTTTTCATTCTTTTCTATTAATTTGCTGCTAAAGCTAAAGTTTATTTAGCAAAAAACACGCGTAGAATACCTTTAGAAAGGGGATGTATCAAAAATACCACCTTTCGTAACATTTGTTATAGGTGCAAATCCTGGTTTCGCTTAATTTTGCTGACACAAAACTCAATTGCAGAATTGGTTTATTATTAACTTTAAATTAATAGATATGTTGAAAAGCATTAGTCTCAGGCTTTGCACACTAATTGTGCTTCTCTTTGCGGGCATCTATTCCTTTGCCCAGCAAGTCCAGGTAAAAGGTACTGTCGTTGAAAAATCGAGTGGTGAATCCATTATCGGTGCTTCTGTCATGGAAGTAGGTTCCAACAGTAATGGAACAATATTGACGGAAATTTCACTCTGTCTGTAGCTTCCGGTGCCACATTGTCTGTATCCTATATAGGATATAAAGCCGTTACAGTAAAGGCACAGCCCACTTTACGCATTGAGTTGACGGAAGATTCCCAGTTGATTGATGAAGTAGTAGTGACCGGCTATATGTCCGAGAAGAAGGCCAGTTTGACTGGTTCGGTGGCTGTGGTCAAGATGAAGGATGTAGCAGATATTCCTACGGGAAATGTGTTGTCGAGCTTGCAGGGACGTGTTGCCGGTATGAACATTACGACTGACGGCACACCGGGCGGTGGAAATACTTCTACATTGGTCCGTGGTAAGTCATCTTTCCGAAATGATGCCAATTCCCCGCTTTATGTCATTGACGGTGTGATGACCCGTGAGAACATCTCGTCTATCCTTTCTTCCAATGATGTAGAATCCATTCAGGTATTGAAGGATGCCGCTTCCGCTTCTATTTATGGTGCACAGGCTGCCAATGGTGTGATTATCATTACTACCAAACGTGCCAAGAAAGGGGAGACCCGTGTGGATTTTGATATGTCGTTGACTTTGCAGACCTATCAATGTGGCTTTGATATGTTGAATGCAGATGAGTGGGGCCAGGTTTATTGGTCGGCTTATAAGTATGCCAATAATGGAGCTACGCCAAGCAGCGAAATATATGGTAATGGTGCAACTCCCCAACTTCAAGACTATATCGGCCTGAATGGAGCTAAAGTACATGCCGTTGATACGGATTGGCGCGATGTGGTTTATCGCACTGCCTTGATGCAGAATTATAGTGCGACACTTTCAAAGGGCTCTGACAATGGTGCCTTCTCGTTAGCGTTGAACTATCTCGACCATGACGGTCTGGTAGAGAATACGAATTTCCAGCGTATCAATACCCGCATCAGTTCTAACTATCATTATCTTGACAATCGCTTGCGCATCGGCGAGAACGTTGCCATCAATCGTTGGACACAGACCCTCAGTCCGGCCGGTGTAGATGAGAATGCCATCAAACAGCATCCTGCCAAGACGGTTTATGATGAGAATGGCAATTATAACGATGCCATCAATGATGTTTTGGGTGATGCCCCCAATATGGCACGTTTGTTGGAGAATGAAAAACAGAACAAACATGATTACTGGCGTGTCTTTGGTAATGCATTCCTTGAAATTGAACCGATTAAGAACCTGGTGCTGAAAACCAATTTCGGTATGAATTATTATGATGAAACCAACAAAACTTTTGAGCCGGCATGGGCACGCGATGAGGTCAATAAGCTGACTCAATCATCCAACAAAAGACTGGATTGGGTATGGACCAATACCGTGACTTATAGCAAAGCTTTTGGAAAGAACAATCTGACTGCACTTCTTGGTACAGAAGCCAAGAAGAACCATTCGGAATCCATGTTCGGTTATGGTACGGGACTGGCTGTAGAAGATGAAGATTATATTTATCTCGACGGTGTGACTGCCGGTAAGAATGTAGGTGCCGGTGCTTCCAATTATGGCATGGTGTCTTACTTTGGTAAAGTGAATTATGATTATGAAGGACGGTATCTGGCTTCTGTTACGGTACGCCGTGATGCTTCTTCCCGCTTGGCAAAGGGTAATAATGTGGATTACTTCCCTTCAGTGTCGGCAGGCTGGCGCATTTCAAGTGAGAAGTTTATGGAAGCGACCAAGAATTGGTTGGCAGATTTGAAACTACGTGCTTCATGGGGTATCAATGGTAACGATATTATTGATAATGAGGCCCCCTATACTAAATACTTGATTAGTCTGAAGGATGCAAGCTACAACATGAACGGTGATGGAACGACTTTGGCTCCCGGTGGTTACAAAGTGAGGTCTACCAATCCCGATTTGAAGTGGGAGAGTACAAGACAACTCAATATTGGTGTGGACGCCGCTTTCCTGAATGGACGTCTGAGTGTTTCTCTCGATTATTTTGATAAGAAGACAAGTGATATGCTTGTAGAGAAACCGTATATTGCTGTCATTGGCGAGGGTGGTTACTGCTGGTATAATGGTGGTACGATGAACAATAAAGGTTTCGAGATGGCATTGACCTGGAATGATAAGGTGAAGGATTTCCAGTATAATGTAGCATTTAACCTTTCATATTACAAGAATGAAGTGACAGAGCTGTCGGAAGAAATTTACTATACTTATGGTGGCGGTAATGGTGTTGACAAGACCTTGGTTGGTCAACCGTTCGGTTCATGGATGGGCTTCAAGACAGATGGAGTGTTCCGTACCCAGCAGGAGGTGGATGAGTATAAATCCAAATATAATGTACAGTTTGGCGCTCCCGGAGTAGGACGTATTAAATACGTGGATGCTGATGGTAACGGTACGATTGATACGAACGACCGTGTATGGTTGGGGTCTGACAATCCGAAAGTGATTGCAGGTCTGAATCTTGGGGCATCTTGGAAAGGCTTTGACCTCAGCATGTTCTTCAACGGTATGATTCGTGATGCCTATAACAACTCCAAATATTATACGGATTTGTTCCAATGCTGGACCGGTAATCATTCTACCCGCCTGCTCGATGCCATGCATGCCTACGAGAACTTTGAAAAGACGGGTGTTTACAATAGCAGTGTACCTGCTTTAACCACCCTTAACAGCAACAATGAGCACGAAGTTTCTGAGTTCTATATTGAAAATGGTTCGTATATCAAGCTGAAAAGCCTGACATTGGGTTATACGCTTCCTAAAGCAGCTCTCGACAAGATGAAGATGCGTCATGCGCGCATTTATTTCCAGGCTCAGAATTTGTTTACGATTACCGGTTATACGGGTGCCGACCCTGAAGGTCTGGGCTATCCTTATCCGTTGCCCCGTACGTTCTCTTTGGGATTATCATTTGGTTTCTAAACTTTAAAACTATACTATTATGAAATTGAAACATTTATATATGCTTGGCGCAGTAGCGCTGATGACTGCAAGCTGTAATGAAGACCGTTTCCTGGATTTGAAGCCCCAGGGTAGCTTGAACGAAGATATTATGACTTCTACAGAAGGTGCCGACCTTTTAGTGAATGCCGCGTATGCAGCTTTGGGTGGTCCCGAGGGACAGAGTTGGAGTGTATGGTGTCATCCTACTTCCAATTGGACTTATGGTGAGGTGCGTTCGGATAATGCCTATAAAGGCGGTGGTGGTGTCGGTGACCTTAATGAAGTGCACCGTATGGAGACATTTGATATGGATGCAACCAATGGATTCTTGGACAGCAAGTGGTATCATCTATATTGCAGTGTACAGCGTTGTAACTCTGCATTGCGCGTACTGAATGCTGCAACAGATGAGCAGGTAAACGGACGTGTATCCCGCATTGCGGAGATGAAAGTGCTTCGTGCCCATTATTATTTTGAATTAAGCCGCCTTTTCAACAAGATACCTTATTTTGATGAGAACGTTGAGATTTCCCAATATCCGGATATTCCGAACAATGAGTTTACCCGTGACGAGATTCTGAGTATGCTGGCCAAGGAGATGCTTGATGCCGCCGAACAGCTTCCTGCATCACAGCCGGAGGTAGGGCGTATTCATAAATACATAGCACTGGCCTATGCGGCTAAAATCAAGCTGTACCAGGCGTATCAGCAAGATGAGATTACGCATGCCGTAACTTCCATCAATAAAGAGCTGCTGAGGGAAGTCGTTTCGCTTTGCGACCAAGTGACTGCCAGCAACCGTTACGGTTTGCTTGACGATTTCCAGGGATTGGATTTAGTAACTAATGAAAACGGTAAAGAATCTGTTTTTGCCATTCAATATTCCATGAATGACGGTACCGAAAGTGCCGGCCGCATCAACTGGAGCAATCTGTTGAATTCTCCGGGTGGAGGCAGCCCTTACGGAGGTGACGGTTTCTTCCTGCCCAGTCAAGATCTGATAAATGCTTACCAGACAGATGCAAACGGTCTGCCCGATTTTAATTATCAGTCAAAGTCTGATTATAGTTGGGCGGTATTGAACAATGGGGTTTATACTTTACAAAACACGACTCCCAATGTAGACCCGCGTCTCGATTTTGTTGTGGGCCGTCCTACTATAACTTGGAAAACTTATCCGGACAAGCCGTGTGAGGGATGGGTGCGTGATAAGGATACTTATGGCTATAATTGCGCGAAGCGCTTCTGGGTTTCTCCGGAAAGTAGTGATATGTTTAATGGCTGGCCTTGGGGGGCTTCACAGTTGAACTGGCAGATTATACGTTACGCGGATATTCTTCTTTGGAAAGCTGAGGCTCTTATTGAACTCAATGAAGGCAATGGACTCGAAACTGCCCGTGATTTGATTAATCAGATACGCAATCGTGCCCGGAACAGCGCCTATGTAAAGGATTTCAACGACCATTCCAAATATGCGGCCAACTACCTTGTCAATCCTTATCCTGCTGATGTCTGGAATCAGGATTATGCCCGTCAGGCCCTCCGTTGGGAAACACGTCTGGAGAAGGCTTTGGAAGGTGAACGTTTCTTCGACCTAGTCCGTTGGGGCATAGTGGAAACAACCATGAACAAGTACATTACCGCGGAGTCGGACAATCGCATTTATTATGCCAATGCGCACTTTACGGGTGGAAAGGATGAGTATTATCCGGTTCCGAACAATCAATACGGATTTTCTGGAGGCAAGTATGTACAGAATCCCGGTTATGCTCCGTTCAACTAATTATATTTTGAAATAAAAACGTAAGGGAGGGGAAACGTTTGTTTCCCTCTTTTCCTTTAAACAATCTTTTATTATGAAAAACTTTGCCTATTCTATATTAGGCTGTCTATTGCTTTCTTTGAATGCAGCTTTTGCTCAAAAAACATGGTCGTTTGACGGGCAGGACCCCTTACTTTCCTGTGACGGTAAGTCATTGTTGAATTTGTACACTATAAAGGAAATACCAGAATTTGTTACCGGAGTCGAAGGTAAAGCCCTTCGTACAGACGGGTATTCCACTTGGATGGATACAACCACGGAAGGAGATGTTTCGTCGTTGTCCGGATGGTTTGCTCTGGAATCTTATCCGACGGATACTGCTGCCTTTATGGGAATCAGAGACATGGCAGGAACATCTGTAGCGGTATGTGTAGACCGTTATGGTGAGCTGCTGTTGGGAATGGGGCAGAATGGCTCATACTCTTACTGTTCATTAAAGACAAAAGTCGACCGTTTCAAGTGGCTGCATGTGGTCCTTGATTTGAGTAATGAATCGGTTTGCCTGAATGGACAGAGGATGAGTGCAGAGGTATGGCCCCGGAACTTGCAGGATGGTGAAATGATGTTTCGGGTAGGTAAGGATTTCAGGGAAAAGAAGGTTTGGATGTACGATGTTACGGCTATAAACGGGTTGATTGACGGGATAAGCCTCACTCCCTTTTCCGATGATTCGTCTGCATGGAGAGACGAGATTGCCTTAGGATTGAAGAAGACTCCGGTTTTGGCTATTCCGGAAACCCGTTTTGCGAAGGACTTCAACCGTCCTCGCTATCATCTGTTGCCGGCTGCCAACTGGACGAATGAGACGCATGGTTTACTTCTTTATAAAGGTAAATATCATATATTCAATCAGAAGAATGCTTCTGCAATCTTCCTGGGACAGATAAATTGGGGACATTTCAGCAGTCCCGATATGCTTCATTGGACGGAGGAAAAGCCGGCTTTGACTCCTGATGCTGCTTATGACAAGAATGGAATATGGTCCGGGCATGCTGTTATCAATGATGACGGTATCCCCCAGCTGATATACACAGCCGGTGGAGACAAGATGGGAGTGGGTATTGCTTTTCCAAAAGATACTGCGTTGATAGAATGGGAGAAATATGCGGGTAATCCGGTTATTGCCGAGAAGCCTGCCGGATATACCCGTACGGACATGCGTGACCAGTATGTTTGGAAAGAGGGTGATGTCTGGTATATGATTATCGGTTTCGGCATTGAGCAGACCGATACACCCCACGGGGCTTTGCTGCTTTATAAATCGGCGGACTTGAAGAGATGGGATTTTGTACATTTGCTGTTTGAGGGCAATCCGGAAGTGGATGACTCCGGTATTTTCTGGGAAATGCCGGTCTTTAAGAAGATGGGCGGCAAATATGTTCTTTTGGTGAATAGGGTTCCTCATAAAGGCATACCTGCGCGTTGCCAGTATTGGATAGGAGATTTCAAGAATGAAAAGTTTATACCGGACAACCCAGTCCCTCAAAATCTGGAGGTCATCAATCGCTTGCTGTCCCCCTCTGTTGTTGAGACTCCGGAAGGGGATGTTGCTGCCATTGCCATTATACCCGATGAAATAGGAGGGGAGGCCACTTATGAACAAGGATGGGCACATCTCTACAGTATGCCCAGAAGATGGCAGCTGAAAGATGGGAAACTATGCCAAACACCCCATCCCGTGATGAAACAATTGCGTGAACAACCGACGGTTTATTCCAGACAGGCATTGACTGCTGCGAAACCGTGCATTGTGAGCAGAAGGGAACATCAGCTTGAAGTCAAGGCGACTTTTTATCCCGGTGACGCAAAACGGTTTGGATTTACATTGTGTAAGAATCCGGATAATAGCGAATATAGCCTGATTTATTATGATGTGGAGAAGGAGGAACTTATTGTGGACCAGACGCATTCTTCCTTGCGTGCACACATTCCTTTGAAGATTCGTAAGGATCATTATCGGTTGGATACTGCTAAACCGGTGGAGATTCGTTTGTTTATTGACGGTTCTGTAGTGGAAGGATTTATTAATAACGAAGATGCGTTCACTACAAGAATCTTCCCTTTGAAAGAAAATAGTACGCTATTGGAGCTATTCTCTGATGGAAAAACAACGGAAGTTGCTGCCGAAGTTTGGAAACTGAAAGATGTAAAGGTAAAGATGAACTTTTAATGAAAATACAGAAAATGAAGATACCAGCTATATTGGGTGCACTTTTATTGGCAGGAACATTGTCTGCCGGTGCACAAATGAATTCAGACAGTTTATACAAAGAGCCGTATCGTCCTCAGTATCATTTCAGTCCGGAGAAGGGATGGATTGGTGATCCCTCGGGATTCATGTACTATCAGGGTAAATATCATATGTACTGGTGGGGCAAAGTCGAATCTACAGATTTGGTACATTACCAACAGATAACCCCTTATGCCATGACCGGAACGGATGACAATATCAGTTACTTCACCGGTTCTGCGGTCATAGACAAGAACAACACGGCCGGCTTCGGCAAGGGGGCTTATGTGGCGGCTTACACCGTTTTTGAGAAGGACTCCAAGAAACAGGCGCAGGGCATCTCTTTCAGTCATGACGGAAAGACATTTCATTATTATGAAGGTAACCCGGTTCTGGACCTTTGGAGTACGGAATTCAGGGACCCTACCGTCTTCTGGCACGAGCCGACCCAAAAATGGGTGATGGTTGTAGCCAAGGCCCTGGAGAAGAAAATAAAGTTTTATACCTCTCCTGATTTGAAGAGCTGGACTTGGACCAGTGATTTTGGCCCTGCCGGTGACAGTGAAAAGTCTTGGGAGTGCCCGGATTTATTCCAGTTGCCGGTTGACGGGGATTCTGACAAGAAAAGGTGGGTGATGGTCGTATCTGTAAACTGGGCGCAAGAACAATATTTTATAGGAGACTTCGACGGCACTTCTTTTAAGCTGATGGAGAACCATCCTGCAGAGCCTCTATATGTGGACAAAGGGCTGGACTTTTATGCATCCCGCACATTTCAGGATTTTGACGGAACGTTGGATTCCAAAATTTCGATGGGCTGGGTTGCAACCTGGGACTATGCACCGGTAGCTCCATCGAAGTATGGGAAGGGCTTCTGGTCCATTCCCCGTAATCTGGAACTGAAGACATACAAGGAAGGCGTGAGGCTGGTGCAGAAACCGGTGGAACAGTTGCAAACACTTCGCCATAAGCCTGCATCGGTGAAACGTGCTTTATCGGTGGGAACACAGAGGTTACCCGGCTTTGTTCCCGATGAGAATGTCTACGAACTCGATGCTTCGTTTTCTACTGACGTATCCAACACCTTTGGCTTGAATTTGTGTGTGGGTGAAGGGCGCAAAGTGGTGGTCAGCTATGATACGGATTCACATAATCTGGTGATTGACCGCACCCATTGCTCCGATGTGCAGATTCCTAAATTCAGCCGTATGGCATATGCCAGGGTGGAACCGGTAGATAATAAGATACGTTTGCATATATTTGTAGACAAATCGAGTATTGAAATCTTTGCCAATGACGGGAAGGATGTATTCACATTATTAACCTATCCGGGCGAGGCTCAAACCGGTATCGAACTTTTTGCGCAGAAGAAGGGGACGAAGATGGAGTTGGATGCCTGGATGCTTAAATCAATATGGAGATGAGGAATTTATTGTTTGCATTGCTGCTTTTGCCTTTGATGGCCTCTTGTGTGAAGGATACGGCACAAGTGACTTTGGACTCTTTGCTGGATGAAATGATATCTGTAGAAGAATCCGCACGTTATCCGCTGGTGCCATATCGTTGTCTGCAAGTCAGCAGTTATGACCGCTCCTCCGTGTCTCCCGATTCGCCGGGATGGTTTGCCAACAATGATGGCTATGGCATTGTCTGTACGGATACGGTTGATGGGAGAGTGGAACGTGTGATGTTCGATGAAAAGGGCCCTGGAGCTATTACCCGTATCTGGATAACTACAGTTGACAAGCGTGGGACTTGGAGATTTTATTTTGATGGCGAAAGTACTCCCGGATGGATAGTTCCTGCCTATGATTTGATGCGTTTCGGAATACCCAGGTTGGGTAGGGGACTGCTTCAACCCCACACCAGCTATACTCCGGACGGGAAAGGCGGCAATACTCTTTTCCTGCCCATCCCTTTTGCCCGGAGTTGTAAAATTACATTTGAAGACGAACCGGGCATTGCGCCTACTCCCAAATACTATCACATCAATTATCGCAAGTATCCCGAAGGAACTTCTGTGGAAACCTTCTCTGCGGCATCCGTAGCCCGCGTCGGTAAAAAGATTTCAGAGGTAGATGATGCCTTGCTGCATCCTGCATCCCGTTCCGGTTTGCAGGTGGACAAGAAGCGGCAGGGGCTCC
>ERZ780140.381-NODE-381-length-15482-cov-1.82012_pt1 | contig 15482 bp, 18 predicted proteins | sample MGYA00511475_ERZ780140 | MGnify/ENA primary metagenome ERZ780140 (study PRJEB29588, sample SAMEA2151034) | human gut metagenome | biome: human gut; feature: human-associated habitat; material: faeces | place: Denmark | collected 2008/2010 ...
TTCTAACCAACTGAACTAACGCACCATTATTTCATTCTTTCGTTGCTATCTCTCTTGATTGCGGTTGCAAAGGTAGGCATTTCTTTGATATCTGCAATAGCTATGGCGAACTTTTTTCCAAGCGTTTTGTGCTGTATTTGCTTTATATCCTCATATTGAGAAGATTGGAAAAATAAGAGAAAAGTAAATTTAACAACTGTTTAGAAATACGTTTATGCACTGTTTTATTCTTGATATGAAAACCTTTCCTGGAGAAAACGAAACATTTCGGAGCTTGTTTTAAACTTCTTGCTCGAAAAGTTCGTTGTTTTGCAATAAATCGTTATTTTTGCGGACTCAAAACGAGAATGTTGTAATTTGAAAAATGATAAAAAACATTTTAGGATGATGAAAACAGCCAAACTGTTGCTGCACTGCCCTGACAAACCAGGCATATTGGCAGAAGTAACAGACTTTATAACGGTGAATAAAGGTAATATTATCTATCTGGATCAGTATGTAGACCATGTAGAGAATATCTTTTTTATGCGTATTGAATGGGAATTGAAAGATTTTCTGGTGCCTCAGGAAAAGATTGAGGATTATTTTGCCACTTTGTATGCACAGAAATATGAGATGAATTTCCGTCTCTATTTCTCCGATACAAAACCGCGTATGGCTATCTTTGTTTCAAAGATGTCCCATTGCTTGTTCGACTTGTTGGCGCGTTACACCGCTGGTGAGTGGAATGTGGAGATACCTCTTATTATAAGCAATCATCCCGATTTGCAGCACGTGGCCGAGCGTTTCGGTATTCCTTTCCATCTTTTCCCCATTACCAAAGAGACAAAGGAGGAACAAGAGAAGAAGGAAATGGAGTTACTGGCAAAGCATAAGATAACTTTCATAGTGCTGGCGCGCTACATGCAGGTCATTTCCGAGCAAATGATAAACGCTTATCCCAATAGGATAATCAATATCCATCACTCTTTCCTTCCGGCATTTGTGGGAGCGAAGCCCTATCATGCTGCGTTTGAACGTGGAGTGAAGATTATTGGAGCTACCAGCCACTATGTTACCACAGAATTGGATGCCGGTCCCATCATAGAGCAGGATGTGGTGCGTATTACACACAAGGACACTGTGCAGGATTTGGTGAACAAGGGTAAGGACTTGGAAAAGATTGTGCTTTCTCGTGCTGTTCAGAAGCATATTGAACGCAAGGTGTTGGCATATAAGAACAAAACGGTAATATTTAATTAGTTGATAGTTGATAATTGATAGTTGATGGTGGGGAACTTGTCATTACCTTTCAATTATTACCTTTCAATGGTCAATTCTCAATTAAAAAAATGAAAGTTGCAGTTGTCAAATATAATGCAGGCAATATCCGTTCGGTGGATTATGCTTTGAAGCGTCTGGGAGTAGAGGCAGTGATTACGGCGGATGAGGCTGTGCTACGTGCTGCCGATAAGGTTATCTTTCCCGGTGTGGGAGAGGCGGAAACCACTATGGACTTTTTGCGTGCCGGTGGTATGGATAGGCTGATAAAGGAGTTACGCCACAATGGAGCACCTGAAAGAGCATAACTTAGATACAATTATAAAAGGATTGAAGCAGCCTGTTTTAGGAATTTGCCTCGGCATGCAGTTGATGTGCCGCCACTCTGAAGAGGGGGATGTGGATTGCCTGGGTATTTTTGATACTGATGTGAAACGTTTCATTTCGCAGAGGCACGAGGATAAAGTACCTCATATGGGATGGAATACCATTGCCCGGACGAATAGCGGACTTTTTAAAGGCTTTACTAAAGAAGAGTTTGTTTATTTCGTACATAGTTTCTATGTGCCAGTCAATGATTGTACGGCAGCCGTGACGGATTACATTCATCCGTTCAGTGCCGCTTTGCATAAAGGCAATTACTACGCCACACAGTTCCATCCGGAAAAGAGTGGAAGTGTGGGAGAGCGTATTTTGCGGAATTTCCTGGAACTGTAAATCGTCAAATCGTAAATAAAATGATAGAACTGATTCCCGCTATTGACATTATTGACGGAAAATGTGTACGCCTTTCCCAAGGCGATTATGACAGCAAGAAGGTGTACAACGAAAATCCCGTGGAAGTGGCCCTGGAGCTGGAGGCTCATGGTATCCGCAGACTTCATGTGGTCGATTTGGACGGTGCGGCTTCCCATCATGTGGTAAACTACCGTACGTTGGAACAGATAGCTGTGCGTACGTCTCTTATTATTGATTTTGGAGGTGGGGTGAAGAGTGATGAAGATTTGGTGATAGCTTTTGAGAACGGTGCGCAGATGGTGACCGGTGGCAGCATTGCTGTGAAGAATCCCGAATTGTTCTGCAAATGGCTTCAAATGTATGGTTCCGAGAAAATTATTCTTGGCGCTGATGTGAAAGAGCATAAAATAGCCGTCAATGGTTGGAAGGATGAGAGTGGCTGCGAACTGTTTCCGTTCTTGAAAGACTATGTAGAGAAGGGGGTCCGTAAGGTTATCTGTACTGATATCAGTTGTGACGGAATGCTGCAAGGACCATCGATAGCGTTGTATAAGGAGATACTGGAGCACCATCCTGAACTCTATCTGATAGCAAGTGGAGGCGTAAGCTGTGCCGATGATATACGCCATTTGGAAGTTGTCGGCATACCTGCCGTTATTTTCGGTAAGGCTCTGTACGAAGGCCGCATCACCTTCAAAGAACTGGAAAATTTTGTTAGTTGAAAGGTGAAAATTAATCACTTATAACTCATAACTTATAACTCAAACCGCCGTGTTAGCAAAAAGAATCATTTCTTGCCTCGACATTAAAGATGGGCAGACAGTGAAAGGTACCAATTTCGTGAACCTCCGCCAGGCCGGCGACCCGGTAGAACTGGCGCGTGCTTATAGTGAGCAGGGTGCCGACGAACTGGTTTTTCTCGACATCACAGCCAGTTTTGAAGGCCGTAAGACTTTCACTGAATTGGTGAAACGCATAGCTGCGAATATCAGCATTCCTTTTACTGTAGGTGGAGGCATTCATGAACTGGGTGACGTGGATAGGCTACTGAATGCAGGTGCCGATAAAATCTCCATCAATTCCTCAGCTATCCGCCGTCCCGGATTGATAGACGAGATTGCGAAGAACTTCGGTTCTCAGGTTTGTGTACTGGCAGTTGATGCCAAACAGACAGAGAAGGGATGGCGATGCTACTTGAACGGTGGTCGTGTGGAAACGGATAAGGAACTGTTTGCGTGGACAAAAGAAGCCCAGGAACGTGGTGCGGGCGAGATATTGTTCACCAGCATGAATCACGACGGTGTCAAGACCGGTTATGCCAATGAAGCGCTTTCCAGCCTTGCCGACGGATTGTCCATCCCCATCATTGCATCGGGAGGGGCAGGTGCCAAAGAACATTTTCGTGACGTCTTTTTGCAGGGAAAAGCAGATGCTGCCCTGGCAGCCAGTGTTTTTCATTTCGGAGAAATCAAAATTCCCGAATTAAAATCGTATCTTTGTGCCCAAGGAATTGCGATGAGAAGATGAAGGTGAGTTTACGATTGGACGATTTACGATTTACGATTGGGATTACTCAAGCAAATCATAAGTCTCCAGTCACTTAAAGTAATATCAATCGTAAATAGTAAATAGCTAAATCGTAAATAGAATGGATTTTGACAAGATGAACGGACTCGTTCCGGCGATTATACAAGATGCAGATACCGCTAAGGTGCTGATGCTTGGCTTCATGAACAAGGAGGCTTATGACAAGACGGTGGAAACTGGAAAGGTGACTTTCTTCAGCCGTACCAAGAACCGTCTTTGGACGAAAGGCGAGGAGAGTGGCAACTTCCTGAATGTGGTTTCCATAAAGGAAGACTGTGACCGGGATACGTTACTGGTGCAGGTACATCCCGTAGGCCCGGTTTGCCATACCGGTACAGATACTTGCTGGGGTGAGAAGAACGAACAGCCGGTTATGTTTCTAAAGCTTCTTCAGGATTTCATCTGTAAGCGTTATGATGAAATGCCCGAAGGTTCCTATACGACCAGTCTTTTCCAGTCCGGTATCAACAAAATGGCACAGAAGGTAGGCGAAGAGGCTGTGGAAACCGTCATTGAGGCTTGCAACGGTACGGACGAACGCCTGATTTATGAAGGAGCTGATTTGTTGTATCACCTCATCGTGCTGCTCACATCCAAAGGATACCGCATTGAAGACCTTGCGCGTGAATTGGAGGAACGTCACAGTGCGACGTGGAAGAAACATTAAGTAATTAAAAATTAATAATTAAAATGGGGGTGGGCGAGGCGCTGATAAGATATACGGACGTAGAGATACACCAGCAGGAGTTGTGCGTACTGAACGATGTGAATTTGGAACTTCACAAAGGGGAGTTCGTGTACCTGGTAGGTAAAGTGGGCTCCGGCAAGACGAGCCTGCTCAAGACTTTCTATGGCGAACTGGATATTGCATCGGGCGAGGCTGAAGTATTGGGGTATGACATGCTCCATATTAAGCGTAAGCACATCCCGCAGTTGCGCCGTAAGCTGGGAATCGTATTCCAGGACTTCCAGTTGCTGACAGACCGTACGGTGTACGATAACCTTGAATTTGTTCTCCGTGCTACCGGTTGGAAGAGCAAAGGGGAGATTAAGGACAAAATAGAAGAGGTGTTGAACCTGGTGGGGATGAGCAACAAAGGATATAAGCTGCCTAATGAACTGTCGGGTGGTGAGCAACAGCGCATTGTGATTGCGCGTGCAGTGCTCAACTCTCCGGAGATAATCCTTGCGGATGAGCCTACCGGAAACCTGGATTCGGAAACCGGACATGCCATTGCAGAACTTCTGCACGGCATCAGTGAAGCCGGCGCACTGGTGGTGATGACCACGCACAACCTGCAGCTGCTGCGAGAGTTTCCCGGCAAGGTGTACCGGTGCGCAGACCATCTGATGACTGATGTTACAGCAGAATACGCCCCTGCAATAACCAATGATTAGTAGTTAAGTAGTTATCTCTAACTACTGATTCTTATAAAGAACAGAAATTAACGATAAAGCTCCGCAGCTGCCTACTTGTAGCTCGTAGCTTGTAACTATAAACTAATTAATACAGGAACGAAAATGAAAGTTTTAAAGTTTGGAGGTACTTCAGTAGGTTCGGCTCAGCGAATGAAGGAAGTGGCCAAATTGATTACCGATGGTGAACGTAAGATTGTGGTTCTCTCTGCCATGTCGGGTACCACAAACACATTGGTTGAGATTTCGGACTATCTGTACAAGAAGAATCCGGAAGGTGCCAACGAGATTATCAACAAGCTGGAAAGTAAATATCGCCAGCACATTGATGAACTCTTTGCTACTCCGGAGTATAAACAGAAAGGCCTGGAACTCATCAAATCACATTTTGACTATATCCGTTCTTATACCAAAGACCTCTTCACTCTGTTTGAGGAGAAAGTGGTGTTGGCTCAGGGCGAGTTGATTTCCACCGCCATGATGAACTACTATCTGCAGGAATGCGGCGTGAAGTCTGTGTTGCTTCCGGCTTTAGAATACATGCGTACGGACAAGAATGCCGAGCCCGATCCGGTCTATATCAAGGACAAGCTCCAGGTTCAGCTGGAACTGCATCCGGATGCTGAGATTTATATCACTCAGGGGTACATCTGCCGCAACGCCTACGGCGAGATAGACAATCTGCAGCGTGGCGGAAGCGACTATACGGCTTCGCTGATTGGTGCTGCCATCAACGCTTCCGAAATCCAGATTTGGACGGATATCGACGGCATGCACAACAACGACCCCCGTATTGTGGACAAGACTGCGCCGGTGCGTCATCTGCATTTCGAAGAGGCCGCCGAGCTGGCATACTTCGGTGCCAAGATTCTGCACCCTACCTGCATCCAGCCTGCCAAGTATGCCAATATCCCCGTCCGTCTGCTCAATACGATGGACCCCACTGCTCCGGGTACGCTGATTTCCAATGATACGGAGAAGGGTAAGATTAAGGCGGTGGCTGCCAAGGACAACATTACGGCCATCAAGATAAAATCCAGCCGCATGTTGCTTGCTCACGGATTCTTGCGTAAGGTTTTCGAGATATTCGAGAGCTACCAGACTTCCATCGATATGATTTGTACTTCAGAAGTGGGTGTGTCCGTATCTATCGATAATGTGAAGCATCTCAATGAAATTCTGGATGACTTGAAGAAGTATGGCACAGTGACGGTGGACAAGGACATGTGCATCATCTGCGTGGTGGGCGACCTCGAATGGGAAAACGTCGGTTTCGAAGCCAAGGCATTGGATGCCATGCGCGACATACCGGTACGTATGATTTCTTTCGGTGGTAGCAACTATAATATTTCTTTCCTCATCCGCGAGTGCGACAAGAAGGCAGCGTTGCAGTCACTCAGTGATGCGCTGTTCAATGAGGAATAACTCTTGATATTTTTCAGACGCAGATTACACAGATGACGCAGATTCTTTTTGCTTCCTATTTGTGTAATCTGCGTCATCTGCGTCTGAAAAATTATTTGTAGACACCTCTTTCATCTTCCTTTTTTTAAACTAAACAAAGATTACGATTATTATATGAAAGGAACATTCCCTATCCATAAATTCCGCGAATTGCGTACTCCCTTCTATTACTACGACACAAAGGTCTTGCGCGACACACTTTCGTGCATCCGTACGGAAGCTGCCCGATATGGCAACTATTCGGTGCATTATGCTGTGAAGGCCAATGCCAATCCCAAGGTGCTTGCCATTATCCGCGAGAACGGCTTGGGTGCCGACTGTGTAAGTGGCGGTGAAATCCGTGCAGCCATCAAGGCAGGTTTTCCCACTGGCAAGATTGTTTTTGCAGGGGTGGGCAAGGCTGATTGGGAAATCAATCTGGGGCTGGATTATGACATTTTCTGCTTTAATGTGGAGTCTGTCCCCGAGCTGGAGATTATCAACGAGCTGCCGCTAAAGGTAAGGTGGCCAATGTGGCTTTCCGTATCAATCCCAATGTAGGTGCCCATACCCATGCCAATATTACCACTGGGCTGGCCGAAAACAAGTTTGGTATCAGCATGCAGGATATGGACCATGTGATGGACATTGCGCAGAATATGAAGAACCTGAGATTCATCGGACTGCATTTCCACATCGGTTCCCAAATATTGGATATGGGCGATTTCGTGGCTTTGTGTAACCGCGTCAACGAATTGCAGGATAAGCTGGAAGCTCGCCATATCCGCATCGAGCACGTCAATGTGGGGGGCGGACTCGGCATTGACTACGGTCACCCCAACCGTCAGCCGATACCCGACTTCAAAAGCTACTTCGAGACTTACAACAGCCATCTGAAACTCCGTCCCCACCAGACGCTCCACTTCGAGCTGGGACGTGCGGTAGTGGGACAATGCGGTTCATTGATTTCGCAGGTGCTTTATGTGAAGCAGGGCACCAACAAGCAGTTTGCCATTCTGGATGCCGGCATGACGGATTTGATTCGTCCGGCACTCTACCAAGCGTTCCATAAGATAGAGAATATCACTTCGGATGCGCCGGTTCAGGCTTATGATGTCGTAGGGCCCATCTGCGAGTCTTCTGATGTATTCGGTAAGGCTATTGATTTGAATGGGGTGAAGCGTGGCGACCTTATCGCCCTCCGTTCGGCAGGGGCTTATGGCGAAATTATGGCTTCGGGCTATAACTGCCGTGAGCTGCCTCAAGGATATACGTCGGACGAGCTGGTATAGAGAGGCTGGAGATGCGTTGCATGAATGGCGAAGCATTTATTATACCAAGGCTTCTGTTTTTATATAAAAAATGTTATTGCGTGAACAACTTTTAAGGTTTCTTGTTACTTTTGTAATGATTTCAATTTAAATAAATACGATTATGATTACAGAAAAATTACAGAATGCAATTAATGAGCAGATTACGGCTGAGATGTGGTCTTCCAACCTTTATCTGGCAATGTCTTTCTATATGGAGAAAGAAGGTTATAACGGCATGGCTTCCTGGTTGAAGAAGCAGGCTTCTGAAGAAAAAGCTCATGCTTGTGAAATGGCTTCTTATATCATCAAGCGTGGCGGTAAGGCCAAACTGGACAAGATTGATGTTGTTCCCAATGACTTCGGTACTCCACTGGAAGTGTTCGAGCAGGTAGCCCAGCACGAACGCCGTGTTTCCAAAATGATTGATGAATTGGTAGATGTTGCCTCTGCCGAAAAAGATAAGGCTACACAAGACTTCCTTGAGCAGGTAGAAGAAGAAGCTACTGCCGACGGCATTGTAGATATGATAAAGAAAGCCGGTGATGCCGGAATCTTCTTCGTTGACTCAAAACTGGGAGAACGTAGATAAGAGAGAAACTAAAAAAAATCCCGCGGCTAATTTTAGTCGCGGGATTTTTTTTAGTTATGAGTTATAAGTTGTGAGTTATTTGTTGATGAAGGGCTTATATCCGCAAGGGAAAGCACAAGCAAATAACTTATAACTCATCACTCATTTCAGCACTCCCAGCTCTTTCCCCACCTTAATAAATGCAGCGATACATTTGTCCAGATGCTCCTTTTCGTGTCCGGCAGAGATTTGTACGCGGATGCGTGCCTGGTCTTTGGGCACTACGGGGTAGTAGAAGCCGGTGACGTAGATGCCTTCTTCCTGCATGCGGGTGGCATAAATCTGGGAGAGTTTGGCATCATACAGCATGACGGCGCAGATGGCGCTTTGTGTCGGCTTGATGTCGAAACCGGCGGCGGTCATCTTGTCGCGGAAGTAGTTCACGTTTTCCAGCAGTTTGTCATGCAGGGCATTGCTCTCTTTGAGCATCTTGAATACCTCGAGGCTGGCGCCGATGATGCCCGGAGCCAATGAGTTGGAGAAGAGGTACGGACGGCTGCGTTGGCGCAGCAGGTCGATGATTTCCTTGCGTCCGGTAGTGAATCCTCCCAAAGCGCCGCCAAAGGCTTTGCCCAAGGTTCCGGTATAGATGTCCACGCGTCCGTAGGTGCCGTATTGTTCGCTTACGCCGTGTCCCGTAGGGCCTACCACGCCGGCGGAGTGTGATTCGTCCACCATGACCAGCGCGTCGTATTTCTCGGCAAGGTCGCAAATCCGGTCCATCGGGGCAACGTTGCCGTCCATGGAAAATACCCCGTCTGTAACCACGATACGGAAACGCTGTGCCTGGGCTTCCTGCAGGCATCTTTCCAGGTCGGCCATGTCGGCATTGGCGTAGCGATAGCGTTTGGCTTTGCAGAGGCGTACGCCGTCAATGATGGAAGCATGGTTCAGGGAGTCCGAGATGATGGCGTCTTCCTCGGTGAAGAGGGGCTCGAACACACCGCCATTGGCGTCGAAACAAGCGGCGTAGAGAATGGTGTCTTCAGTCTTGAAGTAGTCGGAGATGGCTGCTTCCAGTTCCTTGTGGATGTCCTGCGTTCCGCAGATGAAGCGTACGGACGACATGCCGTATCCGCGGCGTTCCATAATCTGCTGGGCGGCGGCAATCAGCCGCGGGTGGTTGGACAGTCCCAGGTAATTGTTGGCACAGAAGTTCAGCACCTCTTTGCCTTTTACGCTGATGGCAGCTTGTTGTGCACTCTCAATCAGTCGCTCTTCCTTGTAGAGTCCGGCTTCTTTTATTTCAGCAAGTGTCTTGCTGAGATGGTCTTTCATTTTACCGTACATAGCATTTTATTTTTTAGGTAATACGTTGTCATTACATTTCCCACAAAGAACATCATTTTTCTTGGAATAAACAATATCAATATGGCAGAAATATGAAAAAAAAGTATGTATATTTGCACCATATATAATAACGAAACCTTATAAATAACTCGTATGAAGAATATTTTGGTAATTGGAGCTACCGGACAGATTGGGTCGGAACTCACGCTGGAGTTGCGCAAACGTTATGGCGATGACCATGTTGTGGCAGGATACATTCCGAGTGCTATGCCCAAGGGAGAATTGAAAGCATCCGGCCCTTCGGCCATTGCCGACGTGACAGACCGTCAGTCCATCGAGGTGGTGGCACGTCAGTTCAAGATTGATACTATCTACAACCTGGCTGCCTTGCTCTCGGTAGTTGCCGAAAGCCGTCCGGCCATGGCTTGGAAAATCGGTATCGACGGGTTGTGGAATGTACTGGAAGTGGCACGTGAGTACAATTGTGCCGTGTTTACTCCGAGTTCCATCGGTTCGTTCGGCGAAGCTACGCCTCATGTGAAGACACCGCAGGACACTATCCAGCGTCCGCGTACCATGTATGGGGTGACAAAAGTGACGACTGAATTGTTGAGTGACTATTACTATACAAAATATGGTGTGGATACACGCTCGGTACGTTTTCCGGGAATCATTTCGAACGTGACCCCTCCGGGTGGCGGCACTACGGACTATGCGGTGGATATTTTCTACTCTGCCGTGAAGGGAGAAAAATTCGTATGTCCGGTGAAGGCCGGCACGTATATGGATATGATGTATATGCCCGACGCACTGAACGCGGCCATCTCGCTGATGGAAGCGGCACCGGCAAGGCTGAAGCACCGCAACGCTTTCAACATCGCCTCCATGAGTTTTGACCCGGAACAGATTTATCAGGAAATTAAGAAGCATATGCCTGATTTTGAGATGGCATACGAGATTGATCCGCTGAAGCAGGCCATTGCCGACAGCTGGCCCGACTCTCTGGATGACTCTTGTGCACGCGAGGAATGGGACTGGATGCCGCAGTACGACCTGGAGTCCATGACCGTAGACATGCTTGAGAAATTAAGAGCTAAATTAAACAAGTGACCGTAAGCGGTCCGTAAAGAATGAAAAAACTTTTATTGGGATTTTTGTTGTTCACCTTTTTGATTTCGTGCAGAAACAAAAAGGCGAAAATGGATCCCTTTGCTACCATTACGGAAATGGTGGATTCGGCCGGTCACAAGGCCGATACGCTGCTGGAAGCAGAAGTGAAGGAAGAACCGAAGCCGATGGAGGCAGACGAGCTGTTTGATGATTTTATCTTCAATTATGCTTCGGATGATGCCCTGCAAAGGCAGAGGACGGTATTCCCTTTGCCCTATTACAATCGTGACACGCCGTCAAAGATAGAGGAAGAGTTTTGGAAGCATGATTATCTGTTTACCAAGCAGAACTATTACACCTTGCTTTTTGATAAGGAAGAGGATATGGACATGGTGGGCGATACTACGCTGACATCGGTGCAAGTGGAGTGGATTTTCTTGAAAACGCGTATGGTGAAGCGTTATTATTTTGAACGGAAGCGGGGAATGTGGATGCTCGAGGCCATTAACCTGCGCGAGATGGAGAAAGGTGAAAATGAGGACTTCGTGGAATTCTATACCCGTTTTGTGACGGACAGTGTCTATCAGAGCAAGCATATCAGGCATCCGCTACAATTCATCACCATAGACCCTGATGACGAGTTTTCTATTCTGGAAACTACTTTGGATGTGGACCAGTGGTATGCCTTTCGTCCGGTAATGCCTACCGACAGATTGTCTAATATCAATTACGGACAGAAGAATGAGGACTTGTCGGATACCAAAATACTGAAGGTAAATGGTATAGGCAACGGATACTCCAATATCTTCTATTTCCGCAAACGCAGTAAAGGATGGGAGCTGTACAAATATGAAGACACGAGCATTTAAATAAAGGAGGAAAGGTTTGAAGAAGATACCCAATACATTTGGAATTGATGTTACTGCTGCAAGATTTCTGGAATACGGTTCGGAGGATGAACTGCGGGAGCTGATTGCAGCAGGACAGGTCGTTGCGCCCTGGCTGCATATCGGTGGAGGGAGCAACCTGCTCTTTATTAAGGATTATGAAGGCACGGTGCTGCATTCACGTATCGGTGGCCTGGAGGTGACGTCAGAGGATGAGGAGCACGTGTCGGTGCGTGTGGGCGCCGGTGTGGTATGGGACGATTTTGTGGCCTACTGTGTGGAGCGGCATTGGTATGGTGCCGAGAACCTTTCGCTGATACCGGGTGAGGTGGGGGCGAGCGCAGTACAGAATATCGGTGCCTATGGTGTGGAAGTAAAGGACCTGATAACATCCGTGGAAACCATAAACATGGCAAGGGAGAAGCGTATCTACGGGGTGGACGAATGCGGCTACTCCTACAGAAAGAGCTTGTTTAAGCAACCGGAGATGAAGACCGTGTTTGTGACTTACGTGAACTTCTGCCTGGGTAAACGGGAACATTATACATTGGATTACGGTACTATCCGGCAGGAGCTGGAGAAATATCCGGTGCTGAATCTGGAAATTTTGCGCCGCGTGATTATAGACATCCGTCAAAGCAAGTTGCCCGACCCGAAGGTGCTGGGCAATGCGGGTAGTTTTTTTATGAACCCCATCGTGCCGCGTCGGCAGTTCGAGTCTTTGCAACGGGAATATCCGGACATGCCCCACTATGATGTGGATGCCGGTCGGGTAAAGATACCGGCTGCCTGGATGATAGACCGGTGTGGCTGGAAAGGCAAGGCGCTGGGGCCTGCTGCGGTGCACGGCCGGCAGGCGTTGGTGCTGGTGAACTCGGGTGGTGCCACGGGAGCGGATATTGTCGCTCTTTCGGATGCCGTGCGGGCTTCTGTCCGCGAGAAATTCGGCATTGATATTCACCCGGAAGTTTGTTTGATAAAATAGTAAGAGAGTTTTGACACACCCAAACATTGTTGTATATAACCTGATTTTAGAAATTTATTTGATTTAGTCAATGGGAAAACTCAGAATATTAGGAAGTGGAACTTCGACCGGTGTGCCTGAGATAGGCTGTACTTGTCCGGTCTGCACTTCCACTGACCCGCGGGACAACCGCTTGCGTGCGTCATCCCTGCTGCATACGGATGATGCGGTGATATTGATAGATTGTGGTCCTGACTTCAGGGAACAGATGCTGCGTGCTTCTTCTTTTGAGAAGATAGACGGCGTACTGGTGACACACGAACACTATGACCATGTGGGTGGTCTGGATGATTTGCGCCCGTTCGGTCGTTTTGCCGATATTCCTATCTATTCCGATGCCTACACTGCTGCCCATCTGCGGGCAAGGATGCCTTACTGCTTTGTCGATAAGGTATATCCGGGAGTTCCGCGTATCTATCTGCAGGAAGTGGAGGCGGGGCAGGTGTTCCACATCAACCGGACGGAAGTGCTGCCTTTACGGGTGATGCACGGCAGGCTTCCCATCCTGGGCTACCGCATTGGCGGCCGGCTGGGATATATCACGGATATGCACATGATGCCTGAGGAATCTTATGAACAATTGAAGGGCTTGGACGTTTTGGTAATGAATGCTTTACGGCCAAAGCCGCATCCTACGCACCAGAGTATTTCGGAGGCGTTGGAGGCTGCCGGACGTATTGGTGCCAAAGAGACCTATTTCATCCATATGAGCCATCATGCAGGGCTTCATGCCGATATCGAAAAGCAGCTGCCACCCCATGTACACTTTGCCTACGATGGACTTGAAATAGATTTCTAAACTTTTTGAAACATTTGTTTTGTTTTATTAGTAGAAAATGCTATTTTTGCCAAAAGTTGATGAATAAATGCCATGAAACTCCGACTCCTCATACAGATAGCTGTCGTTGTGTCCATAGTGCTGCTATGTACCGGTTTTGGTGTGTATTCTTTCCTGCGGTTGAATTCGGTGGAGAACCGGCAGGATTTCAATCTTTATACTTTGGTGCCGCAAGATGCCACAGCCATACTCGAAACCGACCGTATGGCAGACCTCGTGGAGGATATCAATGAACTGAATTGCAGCAAAGACAATCATTTTCTATACGTATCGGAGCTTTTTGTTTACTTGAAGAAGTATTTGTATACTTTGGTGGAGGATACTCCGCATGGACTGAGTAAACAGATGAACAAGATGCTGATTAGCTTTCACGAGCCGGATACACCGATGAACCAAGTATTGTATTGCAGTTTGGGTTCGGGTGATTATGAGTTGGTGGAATCTTTTGTGGAGAAGTACTGCTCCAGTTCGTTTCCTTCCAAGTATTTCGATTACAAGGGAGAGGAGATACGTATCTATCCCATGGCAGACGGTCGTTTCCTGGCTGCCTACTTCACTCCCGATTTTCTGGTTGTAAGTTTCCAGAAGCGTTTGATAGAACATGTGATTGATGCGCGGCGCAGCAAAAAGTCCCTGATGAACCTCCCTTCTTTCCGCACTATGTACGCGGGCAAGCAGAGTAACGTGGCTGCCACGGTCTATGTGCGTATGAAAGGAGTGGATATGGGGAAGCCTACGGATGGTATCCGTTCGCAGACGCAGCTGGGCAGTTGGGCGGAGTTTGACATGAAGTTCAATGAAGATGCCATTTATTGCTCCGGCATCAGCCATGGGTCGGATTCCACACAGACGTTTATCAATGCCTTGCGGGTGCAGCAGCCGGTAGAGGACGGATTTTCCGGGGCTCTGCTTCCGTCTTCCACTTTCTTTTACGATCGCTGGGCAATGTCTGACAGAAATTCCTGGTTTGGCTTTACTGCCAGTCAGGAGTATGCCAAGGCCACCTATTCAGACTATATCAAGCAGCGCGACGAGGAGTGGATTGCTTACTTGAATGAGCATGCGGGCGAGAGCGTGATGTCTTGCTTGTTCCAGTCTAAAGACACGTTGGACAAGCTGCCTTGCGCCGTGATGTGTATCCCTCTCAAGGATGAACTGGCAGCGGAACGCCGCTTGCAGTCTCTGCTTTACAGTACCCCCAAGGAAGAGGACGCTCCGCTTATGCCGAAGGTGGTTTCAAATAATTCGTTGTATCCCAAAGCAAGGAAGTTCCCTAAATATGTGTTGCCCCGTAACACGCTGCTCACCCAGCTGACGGGCATCACGGAGTCTGCCCTTTATACCTTTGCCTGTTTCTATCGGGGTAGTCTGTTGCTGGCTCCCGATGCACTGAGCCTTTCGGCCTATATTGAGGCGGTGGAGAGTGGAGATGTGTTAGACGGAACACCGGTGTACGAAGAGGGTATAGGCAGTCTTTCACCCATATATAATTTTGTGATGATGGTGGATATGGAGATGATGCTGAGCCAGCCTGAAACGTATGTGCGTCTGATACCGAACTTCTTCTTCCGTCAATCCAACTTCTTCCGTCATTTCATGCTTGCAGTACAATTCACTTGTACAGAAGGGGTGGTTTATCCGAATATCGTATTGCTTTATAAAGGGTGATTAATCGGTCATTCTGTAGAGTGCTGAGGGAAAATAAGCACGAGGAAAGTCAAAATACACACTCACCACAGATTGCACAGATTAAAACAGCTAAAAAATCTTGATTATCAAAATTCTAGAATGAACTGTGTTAATCTGTGCAATCTGTGGTGAATTATAACATATTCTTAGAACGGCAGGTCATCCTTTGCATCCCCTGCGAGGAATTCCGGTGCGGCAGTGGGAGCCGGCGGTGGAACGGGAGCGCCCGGAGCGGGTGCGGCAGTGCTTACGCGTTCTA
>ERZ780140.411-NODE-411-length-14618-cov-1.80911_pt1 | contig 14618 bp, 10 predicted proteins | sample MGYA00511475_ERZ780140 | MGnify/ENA primary metagenome ERZ780140 (study PRJEB29588, sample SAMEA2151034) | human gut metagenome | biome: human gut; feature: human-associated habitat; material: faeces | place: Denmark | collected 2008/2010 ...
CGAGGGTAACATGATTGTGGATATAGGTGGTGGTTCTACTGAAATTGCTGTCATTTCATTGGGAGGTATCGTTTCGAATAACTCTATCCGTATTGCCGGAGATGACTTGACTGCCGATATTCAGGAATACATGAGCCGCCAGCACAACGTGAAGGTCAGCGAGCGTATGGCTGAGCGTATTAAGATTAATGTGGGTGCTGCCTTGACGGAACTCGGTGAGGATGCTCCTGAAGACTATATCGTTCATGGTCCGAACCGCATCACGGCATTGCCCATGGAAGTGCCGGTATGCTATCAGGAAGTGGCGCATTGCTTGGAGAAGTCTATCTCTAAGATTGAGACAGCCATCTTGAGCGCATTGGAAAATACGCCTCCCGAATTGTATGCCGACATCGTTCACAACGGTATCTATCTTGCCGGTGGCGGTGCATTGCTTCGTGGACTGGATAAGCGTCTGACTGATAAAATAAACATACCGTTCCACATTGCGGAAGACCCCTTGCATGCCGTTGCCAAAGGTACGGGCGTGGCATTGAAGAACGTTGACCGCTTCTCATTCTTGATGCGGTAATGCGAAATTTATTAAACTTTCTCATTAAATATAATTACTGGTTCCTCTTTCTTCTGTTAGAGGTTGCCAGTTTTATTTTATTATTTCGCTTTAATCATTACCAGCAGAGTGTGTATTTCACCTCTGCCAATGGCGTGGCGGGGAAGGTTTATGAAATATCGGGTGGCATCACTTCCTATTTCCACTTGAAGACGGCCAACGAAGACCTGCTCGACCGCAACATGTGGCTGGAGCAGCGGCTTTCGTTTCTGGAAAATGTCTTGAAGGAGAAAGGATTGGACTCCGCCAGGTTGTACAGCATGGAACGGCTTGCTCCTACGGAGTATCAGATATTCAAGGCGAATGTCATAAAGAACAGCTTGAACAAGGCTGACAATTATATCACTTTAGACCGTGGAACAACAGAAGGTATCCGTCCTGAGATGGGAGTTGTAGATGCCAATGGCGTGGTGGGTATTGTGTATAAGACCTCTCCCCATTACTCGTTGGTCATTCCGTTGCTGAACAGCAAGTCAAGCATCAGCTGTAAGATTGTGGGCAGTGATTATTTCGGTTATTTGAAGTGGGAGGGAGGTAATTCCCGTTTTGCCTATCTGAAGGATTTGCCCCGGCATGCCGAATTCAATCTGGGAGATACAGTAGTGACCAGCGGCTATTCCACCGTGTTTCCAGAAGGTGTCATGGTGGGGACGGTGGATGACATGTCTGACTCGCACGACGGGCTTTCGTATCTGTTGAAGATAAAGCTGGCTACGGACTTTGGAAAGGTGAGCAATGTGCGCGTCATTTCCCGCAACGGGCAGGATGAACAAAAGGCATTGGAGTCGAGGGCAGACGAGAAGTGACTAAGAAATTAGGGATTAGGGGTTAAGGATTAGGGATTAATCATCTTTATATCTTATAACTTATACACTCAATAACTTGTAACTCGTAACTTATAACTCATTAGCGTTGTTAATTAATTATCTGCATAAAATAGGATGGTTCATAGGCTTGGTACTGTTGCAGGTGCTGATATTGAACAATGTGCATATTGCAGGATATGCCACTCCATTTCTGTATATCTACTTGATACTGAAGTTTGAGTCGGACACTCCCCGCAATGCGTTGATGTTGTGGGCATTCTTTTTAGGGCTGGCTGTCGACGTCTTTTCCGACACACCGGGGATGAACGCTGCCGCTACGGTGTTGCTGGCTTTCTTGCGCCCCACTTTCCTGCGGCTGTTCGTGCCTCACGCTGGATACACTGGTTCCGGCCATCCGTACAATGGGGATTCTTCCTTTCCTGAAATATCTGGTTGTGAGTGTGCTGATACATCACGGCTTGTTGCTTACCCTCGAATTCTTCTCTTTTGCCCATATTGGTACGCTGTTGTTGAGAATTGCGGCAAGTACCCTGCTTACTGTGACCTGCATTATGGCTGTTGAGGGAATAAGAAAGAAAGGATAAAGGGATTAAGGATTAGGAATTGATGAAAGACTATACACTGGAAAAGCGGAAATATGTAATTGGAGCGGCGGCTATTGTCATCGTTCTTATTTACGTGTTCCGGCTGTTCGACCTGCAAATCATGACTGATGACTACAAGAAGAACGCGGACAGTAACGCTTTTCTGAACAAGATACAATATCCATCACGGGGGGCTATCTACGACCGTAACGGTAAGTTGCTCGTGTTTAACCAGCCTGCCTATGATATTACGTTTGTGCCTCGGGAGGTGACGCAGCTGGATACACTCGACCTTTGCAGTGCCTTGAACATTACCCGTGAGCAGTTTGACAAACGGATGAAGGACGTCAAGAACCGCTGGATGAACCCCGGTTATTCCAAATACACCCATCAGGTGTTCATGACGCAGCTTTCTGCCGAAGAGTGCGGTGTGTTTCAGGAGAAGCTGTTCAAATTTCCAGGTTTCTATATTCAGCGGCGTACTATCCGCCAATATACCTATAACTCTGCCGGCCATTTGCTGGGAGACATCGGCGAAGTGTCCAAGAAAGACATTGAGAACGATGACTATTATATTCGCGGAGACTATATAGGCAAGCAAGGCATCGAGAAATCCTATGAAAAGTATCTGCGTGGAGAGAAGGGGGTGGAGATTCTGCTTCGTGACGCTCACGGGCGCATCCAGGGACACTACATGGACGGACAGTTGGACCGTTCCTCCGTACCCGGCAAGAACCTGACACTAGGCATCGACATTGACCTCCAGATGTTGGGCGAACGGCTGCTTCAACACAAAATCGGTGCCATTGTGGCCATCGAACCGGCTACGGGTGAGATTCTGTGCATGGTTTCCTCGCCTACCTTTGACCCTCATCTGATGATAGGGCGCCAGCGGGGAAAGAACCACCGCCTGCTGCAGATGGACAAGCGGAAGCCTTTGTTGAACCGTGCCATCATGGGAGCTTATCCGCCGGGCTCCACCTTCAAGACGGCGCAGGCACTGACTTTCCTTCAGGAAGAGATTATCCACGAAGATTATCCGACTTTCCCTTGTGCGCATGGTTTCAATCATAAAGGCCTTCATGTGGGATGTCACGGACATGGTTCGCCTCTGTCGCTGATTCCTGCCATCGCTACCTCTTGTAATTCCTATTTCTGTTGGGGATTGTATCGCATGTTCGGTGATAAAAAATACGGTTCGCCGCAGAATGCCATTACCGTATGGAAAGACCACATGGTATCGCAGGGCTTCGGCTATCGGCTCGGTACCGACCTCCCCGGCGAACAGCGTGGACTGATACCGAATGCAAAGTTCTACGACAAGCCCTATCGGGGTTCGTGGAACGGTCTGACGGTGATTAGTATCTCCATCGGGCAGGGAGAGATTCTCGCCACCCCGTTGCAGATAGCCAATCTGGGTGCCACCATTGCCAACCGGGGGCATTTCATTACTCCGCACATCGTGAAGGAGATAGAAGACAATGAACTGGACAGCATCTATCGCAATCCCCGTTATCCCACCATCGACCGCGAATATTATGAAATGGTGGTGAAAGGCATGCGTGCCGCTGTAGACGGAAGTACGGGTAGCGCCACTTGCCGCATGGCGGGAGCCATCCTGCCGGGTGTGGAGGTCTGCGGAAAGACGGGCACGGCACAGAACCGCGGCAAGGACCATTCTGTCTTTATGGGCTTTGCCCCGATGGACAACCCTAAGATAGCCATTGCCGTCTATGTGGAGAACGGTGGTTTCGGTGCCACGTATGGCGTACCTATCGGTGCCATGATGATGGACCAGTATCTGCATGGAAAGCTGTCGCCCGAGAATGAGATACGGGCGGAAGAATTCAGTAACCGGGTGATACTTTACGGAGATGAGGAGAGATGATGATGAGGGGTTGGGGATTAAGGATTAGGGGTTAGGGATGAACGGTGAGTGACTTCAATAGTAAATAGTAAATCGTAAAATCGTAAATAAATTGGTGACAAGGAGAGATAGCATATGGAAATCATTGGACTGGGTGACGATTGTCGTTTACCTGCTGCTGATTGTATTCGGCTGGTTCAGTGTCTGTGGGGCGAGTTATGATTATGGTGACCGTGACTTTCTGGACTTCTCTACGCGTGCCGGCAAGCAGTTTGTCTGGATTATATGTTCCTTCGGGCTGGGGTTTGTGCTGCTGATGCTGGATGATTCCCTCTATGACATGTTCTCCTACCTTATATATATAGGGCTGATGCTGTTGCTGATTGTCACGATATTCATTGCGCCCGACACGAAAGGGTCGCGGTCGTGGCTCATCCTGGGGCCGGTCAGTTTGCAGCCGGCGGAGTTTGCCAAGTTTGCCACGGCGCTGGCGCTTGCCAAGTATATGAGTGCCTACTCGTTTACGATGAAGAATTGGAAAAGCTCCCTTATGTTGGCTTTCCTGATTCTCTTCCCCATGTTGCTGATTATCCTACAGCGGGAGACGGGTTCGGCATTGGTGTACTCTGCATTTTTCCTGATGCTTTATCGGGAGGGAATGCCGGGCGTGGTACTGTTCTCGGGTATATGTGCAGTGGCCTACTTTGTGGTGGGCATCCGTTTTGATGCGGTGATGATTGCCGATACACCGACGCCTATCGGAGAATTTGCCGTACTGCTGATGGTACTGCTCTTTGCCGGAGGTATGGTGTGGGTTTATAAAAAGCGCTGGGAACCCACACGGAATATTATCGGCGGTTCGCTGGGAGTGCTGCTCGTGGCTTATCTGATTTCGGAATATGTGGTACCCTTCAACTTGGTGTGGGTGCAGTGGGGGCTTTGTGCACTTGTTGTCGGGTATCTTGTCTTTCTTTCTTTAAGCGAGCGCCATTTATCTTATTTTCTGATTGGGCTGTTTGCTTTGGGTTCGATAGGTTTCCTCTACTCCAGCGACTACTTCTTCAATAAAGTGCTGGAGCCCCATCAACAGATACGTATCAAGGTGGTGCTCGGTATGGAAGAGGACCTTGCTGGTGCCGGCTATAACGTGAACCAGTCGAAGATAGCCATCGGCTCCGGGGGGCTGACCGGCAAAGGTTTCTTGAATGGTACGCAGACAAAGCTGAAGTATGTGCCGGAGCAAGATACGGACTTCATTTTTTGCACCGTGGGTGAGGAGGAAGGATTCGTAGGGTCTACGGCTGTACTGTTACTGTTCCTTATTCTTATTTTACGGCTGATTGTCGTGGCCGAGCGGCAGCAATCTCCCTTTGGCCGGGTGTATGGTTATTCTGTGCTTAGTATATTCTTGTTCCATCTATTCATCAATATAGGCATGGTGCTGGGGCTGACCCCCGTCATCGGTATCCCGTTGCCTTTCTTCAGTTACGGAGGTTCTTCTCTCTGGGGATTCACAATCCTGCTGTTTATCTTTCTGCGGATTGATGCGGGACGTAATCGTCGAATTTAGTTATGACCGTTTCCTTGTGGGACATACGAATGGACTTGATTATCATTACATTGCATTTACACATTGTTTACATCGTAATGTAACGGCCGTTACACCGCATTGTAACGTCCTTTACGCTGTATCGTAACGACTTTTACGCTATATTGTAACGCCCTTTACATGCTGGTGTAACGGTCGTTACATCCTGGCGTAAAAGACGTTACGCTATGAGGTAAGAGGGCAAGTTATGATACCCCGCCCGTTTCCGCTTCAAGGAGACTTGAGTGGGAGACTGAGGTGGTTGTTAGAAGAAGGTAATAAAGAACAATAGGGAGTTCCTATCTCTTCAGTTTGATGCCGATGTCATTGATTCCTTGCAGCCTTTCGTCCGGTAGCGTATAGGCCACTTTAAAGAGGTAGGTGCCGGGTTTGCCGATTCGAACGCTTCCTGCGGGAACGGCAGTCTGATAGAGACCTCCCCAGCCGTCACCTTTCCAGATTCCTTCTTTGGCCGCGAGGATTAGCTGTATGGTGTCCGTGGGTGACGGAATGGAATCTGCGGTGGTGTAGCAGATGGATAGAGGTAGATTCTGATAGGGGTAGTTGCTTCGGTTACGAACTTCCAAAGACAGTTTGTAGTAGGTCAGTGAGTCGGTGACCTTCACGTCGAAAGAGAGCGTGTCTTCGCGCAGCCAGCCTTCGGTGGGAAGGGATTGGAAGGAATGGTATACAGTCTGTTTGTCGCAAGCGCTCAGCAGGCTTGCGACAAACAGTAGTATGATACCTTTCAGGCAGAGATTCCTATTCTTGAGCCGGTTTGTCATTTTGGGCAGGTCTTTCACCTTGAGGTTTGGGCTTATTGTTACGGGGCGGACGACGGTTGTTATTGTTCCGTTGTTGACGTTCGCCTTGTTGCTGTTCACCTTGTTTGGGTGCTTGCCGGTCTTGTTTCTGTCTCGGTTGCCGGTCTTGCCTGGATTGTTCTCTCTGGTTGTTGGATTGCGGAGCACCCTGCTGCTCACCTCCTTGCGGACGACCGTTTCCACTCTTTTTCTTTCTCTTGTTACGGCTGTTGTTGCTGTTCTCGCCACCGTTGCCGTCACTGCCACTCTTGCCTTTCCGGCTGCGGTCAAAGCGAGTGAGACTCTCTTGTTCCAGCAAGTCCACCGGCTTTTTGGGTTCGGAACGATGGGTTTCTTCTATCAGGCTGTCGGGCTTGATGCCACGTCTGTTCAAACCGATAATCTCGAAGGCGCGTCTGCCGCTGATGGTCACCAGGTTGGCGGGGATGTTCTTGTCGCTTGAGTAGGTTATCTGGTTGCTCAGAATGTCGGCTTTGAAGAAGAAGAACTCACCGTCTTTGGTCTCTAAGGTAATCTCGCGTGAGGGCAGGCGTTTCTGTGCTTCCACGTAGCAGTCTACTTCGTAGTTGAGGCAGCACTTCAGTTTGGCGCATTGTCCGGCAAGCTTCTGCGGATTCAGTGAAATGTCCTGGAAGCGCGCCGCGCTGGTGGATACCGATACGAAGGAGGTCATCCAGGTGGCGCAGCACAGCTCGCGTCCGCAGGGACCGATACCGCCGATGCGTCCGGCTTCCTGGCGGGCACCAATCTGTTTCATCTCGATACGCACGCGGAAAGCGTCGGCAAGTACCTTGATGAGCTGGCGGAAGTCCACCCGTTCGTCGGCTATGTAGTAGAAGATGGCCTTGTTGCCGTCTCCCTGATATTCCACGTCTCCAATCTTCATGTTGAGGTTGAGGTCCAGGGCTATCTGACGCGAGCGTATCATGGTGGAGTGTTCACGGGCTTTTGCCTCGTTGTACTTCTCCATATCCACAGGCTTCGCCTTGCGGTAGATGCGTTTGATGTCTGCCTCAGACTTGATATTGGCTTTCTTCATTTGCAGCGGCACGAGACGTCCGGTCAGGGTCACCACACCGATATCATGTCCGGGGGTGGCTTCTACGGCTACGATGTCGCCTTTCTCCAGAGGTATCTTGTTGCTGTTGCGGAAATATCCCTTGCGGGTATTCTTGAACTGAACCTCTACCAGCTCGCTCTCATCGGCATTGCCCGGAATGTCTGCCAGCCAGTCGTAGGTGTTCAGTTGCTTGTCCTGCCTGCCGCAACTCTTGCAGCAGAGACCTCCGCTTCCGTTATGTAGTTTAAATTCCATCATCTATTTATTTACTATTTACTATTTACGATTTGATACTTTGCATTTCATTATTTTGCCACTTTTCATTGTTTCAATAAAACAATCATTTTGAGAGAGAAGTCGAAAAACACCATGCGGGCGTTTACGTTCTGCTCGATGTGGCGTTGCGCTTCACTTAGTTCGTCCATGATACCCATGACGTTCCGTTCGTTGACAAAGGGGGCGAAACGGGTGGCGAAGTTCTGTTCGGGCAGCGTCATGTAGTTCATCTCCTTGCGGTGCAGGTTGTAGATGAAGTTCTCGCGGGTCATGCGCTGGCAGTAGTCCAGGAAGTTCTTCTGCCGTTCGCGTCCCATGGCAGCAAGCTGCTCGCTCCATTGTTTCATTTCCCGTATCTTGCGCTGGTAGGAGAGTCGCATCAGGCTGACAAAGAGGTTGAAGAACAGTTCGTTCTCTTCGTTCAGATGGATGGTCTCCAATGCTTTGATGAAGTCTCCGTTTGCCAGGTGGGCTATCGTCTCGCTGTCGCGGGGCTGCACTCCGTACTTCTGCTGCAGGGCTTCGGCTATGTCGGCTTCTTCAATCTTGGGAATGTTGAAGCGCTGCGTGCGGCTGAGGATGGTGGGTAGTATCATTTCCGGAGCTTCGGAGATGAGGAGGAATATCGTTTTCTCGGGTGGCTCTTCCAGCAGTTTCAGCAGCTTGTTGGCGCATACTTCATGCAGCTTTTCGGGTAGCCATACGATGGTGACTTTGTAACCTCCTTCACTGGATTTCAGACTCAGCTTGCGGGTTATCTCGTCGCTTTCTTTGGCATAGATAATAGCTTGTCCGTTTTCGGCATCCATCTCGTTCAGCCAGTGGTTCAGCCCGAAGTAGGGGCTGTTCAGCAACAGGTGCCGCCAGTTGGCGATATAGTCGTCGCAGACTTCCTTTTTCCCTTTGGCGCTCTTGACGATAGGGTATACGAAGTGTACGTCCGGGTGCACCAGCTTATTCCATTTTACGCAGGAGGGACAAGTACCGCAGGCATCGGTTTCCGTCCGGTTGGGACAGCAGATGTAGCGGGCATAGGCAAGTGCCAATGGGAGTTTTCCTACTCCGGCAGGGCCACAGAAGAGTTGTGCGTGGGGGATACGTCCTTCCTGCACTTCTTGTATCAGCCTTTGCTTGGCTGCCTCTTGGCCTATTATGTCCTTGAAACTGAACACGGGTTAATTAGTTATAAGTTATTACTTGTGACACTGCCTATTGTCAATTGTCAACTGTTGATTGTCCATTGTTTAGTAGATTTGTTTGGCTACTTCCTTGATGCTGTCTGTAGCTCCTACCGAGTAGAAGTGGAGGCTTGGGACGCCATGGGCTATCAGCTCTTTGCACTGCTGCACGCACCATTCGATACCCACTTGCTGAGCTTCCGCATCGGTGTTGCACTTCAGAACCTCTTGGGTCAGTTCCTCGGGCAAATCTACTTTGAACGTCTTGGGTATCATGCTGAGTTGTGACAACTTCTTGAAGGGCTTGATGCCCGGGATAATCGGGATGGTGACACCGGCTTGACGGGCACGTTCCACGAAGTCGAAATATTTCCGGTTGTCGTAGAAGAGCTGGGTCACGGCATACTCTGCACCCATTTCCATTTTCTTCTTTAGCCAGTAGATGTCTGTATCCATGTTGGGGGCTTCTTCATGCTTTTCCGGATAGCACGCCACACCGTATGAAAACGGGGTATTGGTAACTTTCATCTCGGAGCCGTCCACAAAAATACCTTTATTGAAGTTGTTGATTTGCTCTTGTAGTTCGACGGCGTGGTGGTAACCGTTGCCCACGGGGATAAAAGAGGATTCGTGCTTTGCCTTGTCGCCACGAAGCACCAGCAGGTCGGTGATGCCGAGGAATTGCAGGTCGAGCAGCACGTACTCCGTCTCTTCGCGGGTGAAGCCGCTGCAAAGGATGTGCGGCACCATGGTGATGTTGTACTTGTTCTGGATGGCAGCAGCTACGGCTACGGTGCCGGGGCGGCGGCGCAGGCGGTTTCGCTGGAACAATCCGTTGCCGAGGTCTTTGTACACGTACTCGCTGCGGTGCGTGGTGATGTTGATGTATTTGGGGTCGAATTCCCGTAACGTATCTATGGTTTGATACAGCTTTTCGATGCCCGTACCTTTCAGTGGTGGCAATATTTCAAAGGAAAAAGCTGTTTTTTCGTTACTGTTTATCAGGTCGATTACTCTCATTTCTCTTTCGTTATCTTTGTCCGATTGGCAAAAATCTTGCACATTGGGAACAAAAATACAAAAAAGAAATGAGAAATGCCGAAATTGCCGGCTATTCTTTTATACAGCGGATGGAAAGAGCTTTATAGTAGGGCTTACCGGTGACATGGGCAGCGCTTGATACAAACTCGTCGCTTTCGCCGAGAAAATAAATGGTGCTTTCCGAAAGGGTATGCTTTGTATGATCCCAACTCCAAAAGGCGGTCATTTTATTGGGGCTGTTGTGTCCTTTGTTGTACCACATTCCTACCGGGAAAGCATTGAACCGGGTATGGTTGTTGACGGGGGCAACTTCACCGGATACCATTGCCTGCCATTCTCCTGCTTTTAGTATGGAGGCATCGTTGCCGGTGTAGTTTTTCAGCTGTTCCCAGTCTGCATCCGATGGAATTTTCCAGCCCTCGGGAGCCAGCTCTCCTGCCAGTATGGATTCTCCATTGTAAAAATAAATGTCATATTTGTCCGGCTTGTAATATCCGGCTTTGTCTGTTCCCAAGTCACTCTGTTTTTTCAAGGGAGCTCCGTCACGGTAGGTGGTGGCATGGAGCTCTTTACCCATCCAGTATTGGGCTCCAATCTTGACAATGGGGTATTCGGTAGACACTCCTTTTCTGATGTCTCGAAGGGTGTAGCATGCCACATTCACTTTGATGGCGTTTTCCGGTTTATCCAGAAGTAGCTTATGGTTATTGTCTATATAGAGCTTGTCTATGCCGGTATATTCCCCTTTAGTGTAGGTAAATCCATAGTCGTCTGTATTCCAGCTTATTCTTCCTCCGCAGATGGTGTCTTTACGGTCTGCAAGCTGTAGGATGACTCCATTGCTCAGGTCGGCCTTTTCATTTTCGCCTATGGGATAGGCTATAACGGCTCTGGAAGTCAATGACGCTGATTTGAGATATTCCTTGCAGACTTCTGCAATGGGTATCCCTTCGTGATAAATTCTGTACACATTTGAAAGAGAAAAGGAGAGAGCGGAGATATGTATGGCAGTGTAATCTTCCATATTGTCGGTGTCGATGGGAGGGAGGCTGCTCCATTCCTTGATTTTTCCGGCAAAACTGCTCAGTACGTTGCTGTTGCTCTGCATGGCTGATATGTTAATGATACATTGCGTGCTGCTACTCATTTCCACTTCGGGTATTGCACAACTGTATATACGTCCGCTCCACTCCATAATGAAGGATTGCTTGCCATCATTTATCGTTTGGGGTATGATGATGAATTCCTTGCCGGTAAGTTTGTTGTCTTTGACGCTCCATTCGCCGGAGGCTATGATGTCTTGTGTCCCCGTAAGATTACTGAAAGTCCCGTCTTCCAGATTATAATCGGCCGAGGTCTTGAGCCCGGTTGCGATGATACGCGGATTGGCTTTCAGCAAATCATTGGCAGAGTTGCTTGCGTCGGGTGTCAGAGAGATTGCCAGTTTGGACAGCTTGTGTTGGAACTCCAGGGTTACAGATTTGGTTTTACTGGTGATTCCTTGCGCTTTAGCTACCAAGAAGTCACTTTGTGCGCGGTTTTTCTCATTGCTCTGGTCTATCTGCACAGATACGGGAAGAACGGGTGTACCGGCAGCTACCCCTTCGGTTTGGTAAGGGTGGTAACTGATAAAGTCCAGTGACACATCTCCTTCCGGATAGAATACTGTCTTTTTGGGAACCAGTGTGGAGCCTTCCGTATATTCCAGGGCCAGATTGTCAATATACCGTTTTCCCTTGATGGAGCCGGAGGAAGTGGTTGCAAACAAGCCCATTCTGTCTCCTTTTTCAAAGGCGGTGTTTGTGACCTTGGTACTGGCCTTTTCCATTTTGATAGAGAACGTGATAGGTGTCGTCCCTTCCTCGATTTCCGCTTCTGATTCTTCGTCAATCCGGTTCACACAAGCTGTATTCCCTAAGGACATGCAGCAGAATAAAGAGGCAGCCAAGACTCCTCTTGCAAGAATAAGTTTCTTCATTATATTATTATTGTGGGGCAACGGTTTTTCCGCTTTCCCAATTATACTCAATGAACCTTGTCTTAAAAATATGGATTTAGCAGAGCTATAACCGGTATGGAAAAGTCTTTTACGCTTTTGGATGCTAATTATCAGTATCACGCTTGATGCCGCAGTGCTTTTTAATCTTATTTTTTAATAACTTTTAATAGGTTTCGGGTACAAATGTAATTAAACGTGTTAAATGAAGAGGGATAAATCGATAAAACTTTTATAATTTATTTATCACACTCTGATTTTTTGCCTAACTTTACACGCTAAAATCGTAGACAGTAATAAGTTAAACCATAGATATAAACTCATGCCTTTAAATTTACCCGATAAACTACCCGCTATCGAGTTGCTGAAAGAGGAGAATATATTTGTCATTGACAATTCCCGGGCAACCCAGCAGGATATCCGTCCGCTGCGTATCGTGATTCTGAACTTGATGCCGCTAAAGATTACAACGGAAACGGACCTGGTGCGTCTGCTTTCCAATACTCCGCTTCAGGTGGAAATCTCGTTCATGAAGATAAAAAGCCATACTTCCAAGAACACTCCGATAGAACACATGAAAACATTTTATACGGATTTCGACAAGATGCGCGGTGAAAAGTACGATGGCATGATTATCACCGGTGCTCCGGTAGAGCAGATGGATTTTGAGGAGGTGACTTATTGGGATGAGATTACTGAAATCTTCGACTGGGCGCGTACGCATGTCACCTCTACGCTCTACATCTGCTGGGCGGCGCAGGCAGGGCTCTATCATCATTATGGAGTGCCGAAGTATGCACTGGATAAGAAGATGTTCGGTATCTTTGAACATCGTACCTTGCAACCGTTGCATCCCATTTTCCGTGGATTTGATGATATGTTCTATGTGCCGCATAGCCGCCACACGGAAGTGCGCCGGGAAGATATACAGAAGGTTCCGGAATTGACGCTGCTTTCCGAGTCGGAGGATGCTGGTGTATATATGGCGGTGGCCCGTGGAGGGCGTGAGTTCTTCGTGACCGGCCATTCGGAATACTCCCCGCTGACATTGGATACAGAGTATCGCCGTGACTTGAATAAGGGCCTGCCCATTGAGATACCCCGTAACTACTATGTGGACGATGACCCGGACAAAGGAGTGCTGGTGCGTTGGCGTGCCCATGCCAATCTGTTGTTCTCCAATTGGCTGAATTATTTTGTATATCAGGAGACGCCGTATAATATTAATGAAATAGGGTGAGTTACTCGTAACTAAACGATGATAAAGCAACGTAAAATAGAGCTGCTGGCTCCTGCCAAGAATTTGGAGTGTGGCATAGAAGCAGTGAATCATGGGGCAGATGCGGTATACATCGGTGCACCCAAGTTCGGTGCGCGTGCGGCTGCTGTCAACTCTTTGGAGGATATTGCCGCTTTGGTGGAGCATGCCCATCTGTATAATGCCCGTATCTATGTGACGGTCAATACCATTCTGAAAGAAGAAGAGCTGAAAGAGACGGAGAGGATGATTTGGGAGCTGTACCGCGTCGGTGTGGATGCACTGATTGTACAGGATATGGGGATTACGCGGTTGAATTTGCCGCCCATTCCGTTGCATGGCAGTACGCAGATGGATAACCGTACGCCGGAGAAAGTACGTTTCCTTGCCGATGCCGGTTTCCGTCAGGTGGTGTTGGCACGCGAACTTTCTTTGCAGGAGATACGCGGTATCCATGAGGCGTGTCCCGACGTGCCGCTCGAAGTCTTTGTACACGGGGCTCTTTGCGTCAGTTATAGCGGGCAGTGCTATGTCAGCCAGGCTTGTTTCGGACGGAGTGCCAACCGGGGGGAATGTGCGCAATTCTGCCGTTTACCCTTCAGTCTGGTAGATGCCGATGGCAAGACCATTGTGCGTAATAAGCATCTGCTTTCTTTGAAGGACCTCAACCAAAGCGAGGTGTTGGAAGAACTGCTGGATGCCGGAGCCACTTCGCTGAAGATAGAAGGCCGCTTGAAGGATGTGACCTATGTGAAGAATGTGACGGCGGCTTACCGTAGGAAGCTCGATGCCATTTTTGCCCGTCGCAAGGAATATACCCGTGCTTCTTCGGGTACTTGCCATTTCGACTTCCAACCGCAGCTTGACAAGAGCTTCAGCCGTGGTTTCACGCATTACTTCCTACAAGGCAGGGGAGGGGAAATCACTTCATTCGATACGCCCAAATCTTTAGGAGAGGAGATGGGCACTTTGAAGGAACAGCGCGGTGGATATATTACGGTGGCAGGCGTGAAGCCTTTCCACAACGGAGACGGCGTCTGTTTTTTGGACGAGCAAGGACGTTTGCAGGGTTTCCGTATCAACCGGGTGGACGGTAACAAACTCTATCCGGCAGGGGAAGTGCCTCGCATCAAACCTCGTACACGGCTTTATCGCAATTTCGACCAGGAGTTTGAACGTATCCTTACCCGTAAATCCTCCGAACGCAAAATCGGTGTTTGTTGGGAGTTGGCAGATACTTCTTTCGGTTTCAGCCTGACGGCTGCGGACGAAGATGATAACCGCGTGACACTCTCTTTCCCTTATCCGAAAGAACCGGCACGCACGCCACAGGCGGATAATCTGCGCAGCCAACTGGCTAAGTTGGGGAATACCCCTTTCGAGGTAGCCGGGCATTTATCAGAAGAGGCGTCGGGTATCAGGCTCAATCTCTCTGAAAACTGGTTTCTTCCTGCTTCCGTGGTGGCAGACTGGCGTCGGCAGGGGATAGATAGGCTGATTGTGGCTCGG
>ERZ780140.436-NODE-436-length-13870-cov-3.24198_pt1 | contig 13870 bp, 10 predicted proteins | sample MGYA00511475_ERZ780140 | MGnify/ENA primary metagenome ERZ780140 (study PRJEB29588, sample SAMEA2151034) | human gut metagenome | biome: human gut; feature: human-associated habitat; material: faeces | place: Denmark | collected 2008/2010 ...
TTAGTTCGCAGCGAAGATATATATTTCATTTTTGAGCCCTAATTTGAGTGCTTACAAGCTTTTTACTCTAAATTGAGTAAAGAAATGGTTTTGAAATAAACATTAGTTTAGTGGGTTTGTAAAATCTTTCAATGGGGGAGAACTCTCATTTGAGTGTTTATTGCTGGTCTTTTCGTTAAACTAAGTAATTAAATTAGAGATATTCCTTAATTGATAAATGCTAAACTTTAGCTGTATCTTTTTATTTTTCCTAACAGAATATTATAACCATTCCGAACTCTGAATAAATAGTCTATTTTTATTTCTAAACAATTGGCAATAATCAGAAAGTATATATGTCATTACTGTTTATTTCATTTTATTCTTTAAGAATGTACTTATCATATTTCTTTCTTGTTTGCTTAATCCGATTACTATAATGATTAAACTTAATGAAATGCTGTTTAAACAGAGAATCGAGATTAGCCCCCAAATAGTCTGTGGAATAAACAATGTAATTATTTTGCATATAAACAATGCTGGTACTGCTACGCAGAAGCAAGGTTTGATTACTTTTTTAAGCAATTCATTTATTCTTATGATTGAAACTTTTGATGCTATCCATACTCGTATTGTACAAACAAATATTTCATACAATACCATTGCTATTATCAGGGCATTAGGATCATTGGTTATTATGCCGGCATAGTAGCTGATAGGCAAAACTAATAAATATATAGCTTCGGGCCATATCATAAATTTAGTAATATTACCGGTTGCATATACTGCTGTTCGTATTGTTTCAAAAGAAGCATAGGTAAGACTCAGAAATATGGTGCATTGTGCATAAGTCACAGCATATGGTGGCACATTACCTAGCCAGAGGTGCATGATATATTCCGTTTGAAAAAGAAATGGTATCATTATAAAAAAAATAAGAAATACTTGAAATTTACTTCCTGCATAGACAAGCTTTTTATGTATATCCAGCTCACCATTGGCATATGTTTTTGTTATTTGTGGAGCAATGGCACGTTGCAAATTTTGAGCAAATGACAGAACTGAGTTTTTCAATTGCATTGAAATTGTATATACAGCGTTAATAGCCACCCCGAATGTAAGATTGATAACGAGGATAAACCCTTGTGACGAAAGAACCTGCAAAGCACCGGAAGCAGAGGATATACCGGCAAATTTGCCAATTTGCATTATTTGGTTTTTGTCTATAATCATATGGTAATGGACTTCCGGAAATTTGCGATGGCAATATATCTGATAAGCTATTCTTATTAATATGCTTATTGTTGCCATCAATATAGCATAGATTAATAAACGGCCGGTAGGAAAGTAACTAAGGCAATAGGCTGAAGCACATGTTAAGATTACTTGAAGAATACTGATAGCAGCAAAAGCATTCATTTTTTCATGTGCTACGATTAGTGAATTATAAGGAATACTTATAAGATTGACTATACAAGTGAGTACTGATATTTGAAACACCCATTGGGCTGCATCCATACTTTCCGCTGGTATGTTTATTTGGGTATGTAGAAACCATAGACCTCCGACCTCAAGTAGTATAAATATGATTCCGGACAATAAGAATATGACATTTAAGCAAGAACAAAATACTTTATTTGGATCACCGTTATCACGTCCTATTTCATAGGTCAGAAAACGTTGTACGGCATTGCCCATTCCACCACTGAAAACAGCGAACATACTGACAATACTACCAACGACACCATAGATTCCCATATCCTCTACACCAAGATTGGCAAGTGTTAAACGTGTGGTATACAAATTTAACCACATCGTAAACAGCATACGTACATAAAGTAAAATGGTGTTTTTAGCTAAGCGATTTTTGTTAAAATTGTCAGACATTGATGGATGGAATGTTTATTTTAAAAGTTTTTCTTCTATTTGTTTAATAGATATCTTTCTGATTTCAAGAAAAAATGTTATTTTTAATGAGCTAATAGTCAACAATATGAATTTAGAAAATTTCTTCCAATTAAATTTCTCTTACAGGATGGGTCAGGTTTCATTTACCAACGAATGAATCTTGTTTAATATTAACCATTTCTTTATGGAATTCTATATTCCGACCCAAGATAGGATATGAACCTTACCTTTTTTTCACACGGTCACAGATCGAGCGACTGCTTTTTTATAAATTAGTAGATGGTAGAGAAAATCTTATTTAACGGTGAATTTCTAAATGCGTTTGCTTCCTCTCGATAACTTTGTTACGAAGTTTATGTTATAGAAAAAAGTTTCGGGAAAGAATAGCCTGTATCACACCTCAAGCGTGTCTGTTGCCTTTGAAGGCACTTTTGGAAAACTGTTCATTCAAAATGACGGCAACATCTGTTTCAAGCAAAGAATAATCCTGTGAATTTTCTTTTCTGTCATATCAGTTGTATTCCGTTTTTCAGAGCTTCCTGCACTACCGGTGAATCCTCATGGTCACCGATGACGTCAATCTTTTGGTCGCCCAAATGCAGTTTCAAGCGTGCGGTCATGCGGATGCGTGCCAATACACCCTTCTTTTCTCCCGTGCTGCGGACTAATAAATCAATATCTCCTCCGCGTTTTTCGTCATTCAGACGGGAACCGAAGAGATATACCTGCACTGTTTCACCATAAATATCTTTGGCTATTTGGATGATGGTCTGTATTTCTTTAGATTGCAAACGCATGCCTTTATTCTCCTTTCTTACCGCAAAGCTACAAATTCCCCTTCACATTTCCTAGCGTCCGCCATCCTTATTTCATCTTCTCCACAAACCCCACCGGCATATCAACCCCAGCACATCCCAGCAAATCCAGTCTTACCACCACTTTCGCTTTTCCATCCACTTCCACCAGTTCTCCTTCCAGACCCTTTAGCGGACCTTTGACCACCCGTATCAATTCTCCCGGAGCCAATGGCGCGGTACACATCTCCACCGCCTCGTCCGAATAATCCAGCATAAATTTGAACCGTTCCATCTGTTCATCCGGAATCACTGCCGGAGTATGTTCGCCATGCAGCACCATATACCGGCTGATGGCCGACAGCGTGAGCACCTGCGAACGTTCCGCCGCATCCACATGGACAAAAATCATCATGGGGATAACCACCCGTTTTATTTTCTTTTTCCGGTAAGTCCATTGGCGGATTTCTTCTTGTACGGGCAGGAAGTTCTCTATATTCATTGCGGTCAGCCGTTCGGCCGTCTTCTTTTCGTGGTGAAGGCGGACATACGCCACTAGCCATTTTTTCATATTCGGAGGAAGGAAAAGTAATGTTAGATGTTCTAAAATTTGAAAGAAATGATGCCTCTTGAGCACGCTACGCTGTTACCTGTGTCATTCCCAGGTAAGCTTGTCGTTAAATTCTGATGCAAATATAGACATTTTTTTACGATAACAAGCTATTTGTTCGCAAAAAATGAAAAAATTAACAAGAATGACGTATTTATTTATACTTTTGTGCTTTTTGTATTTTAAATGATATTAACATTGTGGAAAAATCAAGATTTATAAGAAAAATAGTGGCAGATTGAGCTTCCTTCAAGAGTTGGAAAAAATCATGGCCGGATATCGCCTGTCCGGTGAAGGCTACACTGATGAGGAAATGAGAGTTCTGAAGCGCATGTGCAAAAGTATGTTGGCTGATATAGACGAGTTTCTGCGGAAAAAGGAGGAAAAGAAGAAGAAAGAACGGAAAGAGAAGAAAAAGAGGAAAGAAAGGAAATAAGGAGCAAAATGTGAAAAGACATTAAAAGGAAGTCTCCCGGTTATTTGTACACTTGTATCATAAATGGGTATTGTAAATCAGTGCTTTACGTTGGATAAGTGTACAATTTTAACTTTTGATTGTATGGGTTTGCAATATACTTTTGCTTTCATGGTGGAGGGAAATGCCCTCCTTTTGATAATTTAAATTCATACATGAATGGTTTATACCGATTTATGCTCTTTCTATTTCTCGGTGTTCGATGAACATGCCGTGGATATGACATTGAAAGAGTTTGTGAAACTTCTGCGTGGCGAACGCTGGAAGGTGCAAGTAGAAGAGTATCAGCGCCTGAAGGCTTCGGGCAGGGAGACAGAGGCCAAGAAGTTAAAGAGAAAACTGGCCGCGCTGGTGATAGCCGGGCGTTGCGATGGGAGCCATGCCGAAACCAATCTGAAGCAGTGGAGCGGGGACGCCATGCTGGATGTGGATAAATGTAACGGCCGTGTGTCTGAGTTCTTGCAGGTATTGAAGGACACTCCTTGGGTGAAGGCGGCATGGCGCAGCGTTTCGTACGACGGGCTGAAACTGGTGGTGCGTGTGGAAGCGGAGAGTGTGGACGAGTATCGTATGGCATACGCATTGGTGGCATGGCACGTGGCGCAGCTTCTTGCCTTTCCCTGTGACATGAGTTGCAAGAATCCCACCCGTCCTTGCTTTGCATCGTATGATCCGGAGGCTTTTTTTCGTCCGGATACCGAAGTTTTTCCCTGGCGGCGCTTTGTGACGGAGCATCCCGACAGGGTGGGGGAGATTCTGGCGGAACTGAAAGTGAAGACCCCGGCAAGTGCGTCCAAACCTCCCGTTGCGGCTTCGGGCATGCTGCACACATTCTTCAACGAGTTCCTGGAGCAGAATCCCTTTGTGGATGGCAAAAAGAATGAGTTTTTGTTGAAGCTGGGACGTATCGCCCGCTATAAAGGAGTGGGCGAGGAAGAGTTGGTACGGCTGAAAACGCTGGCGGTGGAAAGGCTGGCGGGTATGGGGTGTGCCGCCGGGGATATACCTCCGCGCATAGACTCCGGATACCGGTATGCCGACATGAACAAGGGGCCCGAAACACCTGCTTCCAGGGCTCACAAGGCTCAGGGCTCACCTATGCGGTATTCTGAGCCCAATGAGGGGGAGGAAGAGGCTGAGTTAGAGAAACTTGAGGCTGACAAGTTGCGTCGTGAAGTTCCGTGTCTTCCGGATGAACTGTTCGACCGTTTGCCCGACTTTTTGAAGCGTGGTTTGACGCACGTCCGCAACAAGCGCGAGAGGGATATTCTGTTGCTCTCCATGATTACCAACATCAGCGGTTGTCTGCCGGGGGTGAGGATGAATTATGGAGGAATGGTTTATTCCGCCGATCTCTACCTGGTGGCTTTGGCCGGTTCGGGCAGAGGAAAGGGGGTGATGCAACTGGCGGCAATTCTGCCCGCAGCCATTCAGGAGTATTACGATGAATTGAACAGGAAGGATGAGCGTGAGTACCGGCAGAAGCTGCTGAAGTGGAATCTGGAGGAACGGCTTGCCGCTCAGGAAAAGAGGGTTCCCGATTTGGACCAATGCCCGGAGATGCCGGTGGAACGCATCCTGAAGGTGGCTCCCAATATTTCAAAAAGCCAGTTGATACTGGCTTTGGAGGCGGGTGGAGCGGTCGGCTTGGTGATGAATGCCTCCGAGCTGGACATGATAAGTTCTGCCATGCACCAGGAGTATGGAAAACATGATGATGTGATGCGTGCCGCCTCCCAGCACGAGGAGGTGTCTTCTTATTTCAAGACGGATCACCGGCTTGTTGTTGTGAGTGACCCTCATCTGGCATTATGCGCTTCGGGTACTCCCGCCCAGTTGCATAAATTTATTTCTTCGCTGGAGAATGGAATGTACAGCCGTGTGGCTTTCTATGTGGGACAGGCCCACTGGGAGTATAAGTCGGCAAATCCCGGCAAGGCCCGGCTGGATATGCGCGCTTATTTCAAAGGGATGGGCGAGGAGCTGCTGCGTATGTTTATCTTTCTCTCCGGATCGCCTACCGAGGTGGTTTTCACCGAGGAACAATGGAAAGAGCATACGGAGCGTTTCAGAACGTATCTGCGTGAGGTAGTGGCGGAAGATGATGATTCTCCGGGTGCCATTGTGCTGCGCCACGGACTGATGATGTCTCGTATTGCCATGGTGCTGACTGCATTGCGTAAGTGTGAGCCGCAATGGAATACATCGGAGTGGGAGTGTTCGGATGAGGATTTCCATACGGCAATGCAGATAGTGGATGTGTTGCTGGAACACAGTTTGCTGCTTTCCACTTCCATGGATGATACTGCCGGAAGAATCAGGCCGGTAAAGGCTTTTTTCAAACTGCGTCCCGTTTTGAAAAAAATGCCGCGCGAGTTCACCTATTCGGAGCTGATGGCGGCTGCCAATGAAGCCGGGTTGCCTACAGCATCCGTGAAACGTTATTTGTTGCGTTTGGTGTATTATCAAATCGTTGAGAAAGAGGATGGTAAGTATAGAAAGACCGGCAAATCTTGGCTCAGAAAACCGCCTAAGTGAGCCCTGAGCCTTGTGAGCCTTAAATGCAGGTGAAAAAGATCCTGTTGTTTTCAAAAAACAACAGGACCTTTCCGGTAAAACAACAGGGGATTTTAAAAAAACAACAAGGTCTTTCGATGTAGACAACAGGTTCTTTGGGAAGCGTATGTCCTAAGGTTCTCCCAGATGCCTCACTATGATTGCCACTTCATGCTTCAGAAAGCTGTGGCGGAATTTGTTGTAGCCCGCTTCGTTCAATTCTTCCTGTAGCAGCATGTTTCTCCGCATCCAGCGATACAGGGTTTGCAGGGCTGCCGCGGCAGTTCGCCCCGGGCTGTATAGTTCTGCCAGTTCCGCTTTGTCATACGCTCTGATAATGAATGCTTTTTCTTCTTGGTTCATGTTCTTTTATCGTTTTGATTATAGGGTAAAGATACGCAAAATGTCCTTGTTTTCCTACTCTCTCTGTAAGTTATTCTCGACATTTCCCGACAATCTCCTACGCTTCTCTACAAATGTCTACACGGGGCTTCCGGTTCATCGTATCTTTGTAGTGTAATCAAAAGTCAATCATAGCCGGCTTAGTGGTTAACGCTTGATTACCAGTGTGTTTCTTAATTTGCAAGTTTTAATTTTTAATTTGAAAAAGTATGGGAAGAACAGTTTCTTATTCGGTGGTAAAGCGTAATAATCCGCTTGATCAGGATGCAGTGCCTAAGTTTTATGCACAAGCTCAGGCCAATGGCCATGTAGAGATTCGCGAAATGGCGGATCGTATTCAGAAAACCTGTACGGTGACGCGTGCGGATGTAATGGCTGTGCTTGTTGCCTTGGAGGATGTGATTATGGAGGCTCTGGAAGGGGGCGAGATCGTAAGGCTTGCCGATCTGGGCACTTTCCAGATAGGCCTGAGCGGAAGAGGTGCGGAAACGGAGGATGCGTATGATGTGTCGATGATTAGAAAAGCGCGTATCAATTTCCGTCCGGGTATTGCGCTAAGCGGTATTCTGGCAGCACTGAAATATACGAAGGTGGATAAATTGCCGGTGAAAACGAAGGAAGAGCAAAAGCCTGCTTAAGTAGATGGCGGACAAGTGTTTAATTTTAAAAAAAACTGTATGATGAAAGGTAAATTCTGTTTGGAGCACTATTTTGAAAGTGGTGATTGCAGTAGCTACGGCTATTGCGGGTGTAGTAGGAATCAGCTCGTGCATAGGGGGATGAGGGTGATTAATCTGATTGTTGTCCACTGTTCCGCCACAAAGGCGGACAGGGACTTTACCGAACAGGATTTGGAGGTGTGCCACCGCAGGCGTGGAATGAACGGACCCGGATATCATTTTTATATCCGCAAGAACGGGGATATAAAAACAACTCGTCCCATAGAGAAAATAGGGGCGCATGCGCGTGGACATAATGCGCAGAGTATCGGGATATGCTATGAGGGGGGAATCAGTGAGCGGGGCAGGCTGGCGGATACGCGGACGGTGTGGCAGAAACATTCGTTGCGTGTACTGGTCAGGGCGTTGCTGGTGGATTATCCCGGTTGCAAGGTTTGCGGTCATCGGGATTTAAGTCCGGATTTGAACGGAAATGGCGAGATAGAGCCTGAGGAATGGGTGAAACAGTGCCCTTGTTTTGATGTTTCGAAAGAAAAATATAGTAAATAATATTTATATATTAAAACGTAATAAGACTAATTCTCTTTCTAATGTGTTAATATTTTAACAAATTCAGAAGAGAATTAGTCTTATGGTATTATGTAATTACTTTTGAAATTACTTTTTATTTACATTTTCAGTGCCATATCCATAGCCGTAACCGTATTTTTTACCGTATCCGTAATACTTGCCATACTTGCCGTATCCATAGTAATATCCGTACTTCTTTTTCTTCATGTCCAGTCCGTTGATAAGGGTACATAGGTTGGGCAGTTTTTTCTGTTCGCTCAGTTCGTTGATTAAAGTATAATCTGCCTTGTGGGTGTAGTCTGCCCGGCACACATAGATGCTGGCGTTGGCTACGCGCGAAATCAGCAGGGTATCGGTCACCATGCCGATGGGGGCGGTATCCAGAATGATATAGTCAAAATGCTTTTTCAGTATGTCGATAGCCTGAGGCAAAGATTCACGTGCCACCAGTTCGGTCGGGTTGGGAGGAATAGGCCCTCCGGGCAGAATGGACAAGTTGGCATTGATGCGTGAAACTTGTACCAGCGACATCAGGTCGGTATGTTCCGGATTGGCGAGGAACTGGCTGATGCCTTGTTCCCTGTGTGATAAGTTGAAAGCTTTGTTCAGGCTCGGCTTGCGGATGTCAAGCCCCACGATCACGATTTTCTTTCCTAATAAAGCCAGACTGACAGCCAGATTGGAAGCGATAAAGGTTTTGCCTTCTCCTGTGGTGGTGGAGGTAACCAATATGACTTTCTCGTCGCTCCTCATCATATAAAGTACATTAGTGCGTACATTACGGAAGGTTTCGGCCATCAGGTCGTTTTGGTTTTCGTGTACTACAATGCTTTCTTCTTTTCCTTTATCTTCCGACAGGGGTACATCGCCCACAATGGGAAGGGAGGTGATTTTTTCCACATCGGCGCGGCCCTCTATCTTGTATTTTAAGAGTTCGATGATATAGATGACAACTACCGGCAGGGCGATTCCCAGAATCAGTGCTACCAGATAAATCATCTTTCCTTTGGGAGATACGGGGATGGCGTCTGCCAGTGCTTCGTCCACCATGCGGGCGTTGTTGGCGGTAGATGCCAGAGTGATGGCGTTTTCTTCACGCTTTTGCAGCAGCATCAGGTAAAGGCCGGCTTTGATTTCCTGCTGGCGCGAGATGCTGACCAGCTGGCGTTCCTGTCCCGGAGCATTGGTGATGCGTCCGGCGTATTTGCCTGCCTGACGTTCCAGATCCGCCTGGGTGATGGCCAAACCTCTTTGTACGCTGTTGATGGTGGTCAGCACATTGCTGCGCATGGCGCGGATGCTGGCATCCAGATTGACTACCACCGGGTTGTTTTCCTGGGAGGAACGGAGCAGGCGCTTGCGTTCCAGCAGCATCTCGTTGTAGCGGTTGATCAGCTCGGCAAGACCGGTATCTGTCAGGCCCACATTGACCGGAAGTACTTCGTAGGCATGATCCGGATTGTTGGCATAGCCGGCCAGGAATTGTACCAGCCGGAGCTGGGTGCTGTTTTCGGCACGTTTCTTTTCGTATTCCGAGTTTTCACTCAATGCCAGTTGGGCGTCGCTTTTCAAATCGGTGAGCCCGGCATCGCGCTTGAAGGTTTCCAGTTCCTGTTCCGTGGTTCCCAGTTCGCCGTTGATGATTTTGATACGTTCATCAATAAATTCCGCGGTCTTGGTAGCCACTTCGTTTTTGTCATCGTTGGCATCCCGGTTGTAGACTTCCACCAGCTTGTTGATGAAATCCATGCCGCGCTGCGTATGCGTGCTCTTGACAGAGATCTGTGCGATAGTGGTGGATTTGGAAGTAGGCTCTATGCTTAATGCTCCTCGGTAGGCGTTTGCCACACTGCGGGGGGAAGAAACCGTAGCCATGATTTCCTGCGTGCTTTGGACGGTTGCGGAGTCTTTAGGGGTAAAGCTGAACGTGCCCGACGGGGTGGTCAGCAAGGCGGGCAGCTTGTCGAACTGCTTGTTGTATTCCTCTTCTCCTATCCGGAGTTTCACATTCAGCTTGTTGCCCGGCTGCAAGGTCAGGTGAAGACGCGCGGGGGCGGGCAGTTTCTGGGCTTCTTCGGGGGTAATCCATACTTTCACAGGGGAACTTTTGTAAAGTTCGATGTCATGGAAACTGCTCTTCGTGGCATAGCTGATGTAAAGATCCAGTTCTTCCACCACTTTTTTGATAAGCGTGCGCGATTGCAGGATTTCCACTTCATTGTCAAAGTTGTTGATGGAGGAATAGAAGCCCAGGTCTTCCAGGTCAGCCATGCCGCTGCTTGCTTTGCTGTTCTTGTCATTGTCCTTGATGATGACGGATGCCGAGATGTTGTACACCGATGGAGTGTAACACAAATAGAGCCAGGCTCCCGCCATGCACAGCAGGGTACATGCCAGAAACCAGGGCCAGTGGATGGCGTATTTGAAAAGAATCGCTTTGAAATCGGTCTTTTCTTCCTTTTCTTCCAGATAGAGGTCGTCGTATAAGTCTTCTTTCATAGTTCTGTTTATTTGGTTATGGTTACGATCAGGCTGGCCAGTGCAACCAGAGTTCCTACTACCGAGAACCAGATGGTGGTGCTGTTGCTGATACTTGCATTCTTGGCTTTGGTCTTATTGGGGGTGACATACACCACATCGTTCTGCTGGAGGTAGTAGTAAGGAGATACGATGATGTCGGCATCGTTCAGGTTCAGCGGAATCACCTGGCGGTTGCCTTGCGCATCTTCACGGATCAGTTTCACTTTGTCGCGTTGTCCGTATACGGTCATGTCTCCCGCCATGGCGAGCGCTTCCATGATGTTTACTTTTTCATTGGTGATGGTGAATGTGCCGGGTTTGGCAACTTCTCCCATCACGGAGATTTTGTAGTTTGCCATGCGTACATTCACAATGGGGTTTTCCTTGATATAGGTTTTCAGTTTTTCCTTTATCATGTTTTCCGCCTGGCTTTTGGTGAGGCCGCCGATGTGTAGTGTGCCCAAGACCGGGAAATCAATGTTCCCGTTATTGTCTACCAGATACTGTTGCAGGGATGGTTGGCTGGTAAGGCTTTTGCTGTTTGCCGTGATGGGGGTGGCTACCGTCAGGTTAAAAGGAATGGCGGCATCGGGGTCACTGGTGTTTACCGTGATGGTCAGCAAATCTTTGGGCATGATGTGTGCATCATACAGGGGTGTTTGGACATTTGCCATGTTCAGGTACTCGGACCCTTGCAGGTAGGGTACCTTTTTGTAGGCGCTGCAACTGCATAGCAGCAGGGAAGCCAGCGCGAATAGGGTAAATTTCAATCTTCTCATTTTTTGGCTCTCTGTTATTTAAAAAATTTCAGTTTTCAGGTCTTGTTCTAATAAGCTTGCTTGTCTTTGTGCAGCACGTTTGCCACGGTTTTGTACATAATATAAAGGTCGAGCAGGAAAGACCAGTGTTCCATATACCATATATCGGCTTTCACACGTCCTTCCATGTCTTCCAGTTCGCGGGTTTCGCCACGGAAACCGGTCACCTGCGCCCATCCCGTGATACCGGGCTTGATGAAATGGCGGACCATGTATTTATTGATTATCTTGGAATATTCTTCCGTGTGTTTCAACATGTGGGGGCGTGGCCCTACAATGGACATATCTCCCAGCAATACATTGATGAATTGCGGAAGTTCGTCAATATTGGTCCGGCGCATGAAATCGCCGAATTTGGTTTTCCTGGGATCGTTGAGGGTGGCCTGTAAGGTGTCCGATTCCTTGTTTACTTTCATGGAACGGAATTTATAACACCAGAATTCCTTGTTGTTCAATCCGTTACGTTTCTGACGGAAGAATATGGGACCCGAAGAAGTGATTTTGATGGTCACTCCTACAATAAGGAATATAATGGGGAATAATGTGCATAAAAAGAGCAGCGAGAAGATTACATCGAATATGCGTTTTATCAGCCTGTTCTCTATTTTTCCCAAGGGTTCCTTGCGGATGCTGAGGACGGGTACGCTGCCTATCATTTCAAAGTGCATGCGGTGACGCAGGTAGTTGCGCACATTGGGCACGCTGTAGAAATGTATCAGGTTGTTCTCGCAATAGTTGATGACCGGCACGATCTGTTCGCTCAATGCCGAGGGCAGGCAGCAGTAAAGCTGGTTCACCTTGTGCTGTGCCAGGTAGTCAATGGCTTGCTCCGGTTTTCCCAGATAGGTACAGCTGGCGGGGAACTTGGCATTGGGGGTGGTGTCGAAGTAGCCCAGTACCCGGTAGCCGGTAGTGGCATCGGAGGTCATTTCATGGTACAGCTCGGCTATATTTTCGGTGCTTCCCAAATAGAGGACCGTACGGAAATTCCCTCCATGGCTTCTGTATAGCTGTATGCAGAAACGGAAAAGCAGGCGATAGACAGTGATACAGAGGATGAGCAGAATGAAATAATAGATAAAAAAGCGTTTGGAATATATCTCAAGTTCGGATAATACCATCAGTCCGGTCGATAAAAAAGAGAAATAGAACACGTTGCGGAGTACCCGGAATACAATTTGGTCGGCACGGGCTCCCCGACGATGCAGTATGACACCTCCTGAAATAGTGCATGCAAAATAACATACGCTGAACAGAGTTAGAATTTGGGGTAAAGTGCCGCTACAGGCTCTTTCCCCAAACAACTCGTTCCATATTGAATTAAATGAGATGAAAAGTACATTCAGAATGACTAAATCTCCTAGAATGACTGCTAATTTAAGTACTTTGTTAAATCTCTGGACTTGTATCATAGGTAAAACTTTTTATATGTCAGATCTATATGATGTTTTTTTCAACTATGTTTCAACTATGTCGCTTTTTTTCTTTTTTCTGCTCTTCTGTTACTTTGTAAGTAACAGAAAATTTATCAATAAACATATTGTATAATTTATATCTCACTATTTTATAGCGGATAAGATATAATATTCTGAAATATAATATTTTAATGCATTGCGTTGACTGTGTAAAACGTGATGTGTGTTACTATATTTTCTCTTTTTTATATAATTAAAAATGTTCTTTTTATTATTACTTTTTATCTATTAGACCGTCTTTTTTATTAATTTTTAAAAAAAAGAAGCGGGTTGTTTCTTGTTTGCTATCGATTTATTGTCTATTTTTGCTGCTGAATAAATTCTGTTACTTACAAAGTAACGGAATTTAAATAGCTTGATAATCAACTTTTTATCTATTCATGCCCTTTTCTTTCCATTTTTTGAAACGTATAGAATTATTGCATCATTAGCTTTTTTTATCTCTTCATATTTGAAGTTTTTCAAATATGTTTCTGTAACTTTCACTGACGAATGTCCAAAAGCCTCACAGATTAGTTGTTCAGAGAAATTACAATATTTGGCAAGGGTGGCCCAGGTATGGCGCGTGGTGTATGAACTGACCTTGGTTATCACTCCACATCGTCTTGCCAGTCTGCCCAGATTATAATTCATGATCCGTAGCGCCTGCTGATACTCTATATACAGATCTTCTCCGGTTTTGGTGCCGCTCAGGATATGGAAAAGATAGGGAGAGTTGCAGTCGGTATTCTGATATTGTCTGATCAGTTCCATTGCTGTTGGCGGAATATCCACTATCATTTGGCCGCCCGTTTTATGCCGGCGGTAAGAAAGTGTGTTACCTTTCAAGTCACTTTTGTGAAGAAAGGCCAGATCAACAAAAGGCATCCCGCGCAGTTGGAACATCAGGTTTGCCCAAACCCTGCATCGTACCAGGTCTTCCGGTAGTCTTTTCAGAGGAACTTCGTTCAGCAGCTTGTTTATCTCCTCCACTTCCAGCGCACGCTTGACATCGTTTTTCACTCCGGTATAGACGTGATTGAATAGGCGAGGTTTTCCAGTGGTTATTTTCTGGTCCACCGCTTTGTTGTAGGCGCCGCGCAG
>ERZ780140.442-NODE-442-length-13776-cov-1.7823_pt1 | contig 13776 bp, 9 predicted proteins | sample MGYA00511475_ERZ780140 | MGnify/ENA primary metagenome ERZ780140 (study PRJEB29588, sample SAMEA2151034) | human gut metagenome | biome: human gut; feature: human-associated habitat; material: faeces | place: Denmark | collected 2008/2010 ...
AATTATCGTCCGACAACTGTCGGACGATAATTCAACAACTGTCGGACGATAATATAACGATTGTGGGACGAATAGATTTAAGTAAAACAGAAATTAGTTGGCAGCAACTTCAGTAAGAGTTCATGGCGGTACTGAAAAAAGAACTTATAGCAGTTGCAGTTTGATGCCAAACGACAAGCTCAGATAATCCTTGGGTTTCAGATATTTGTTGGTGAAAGCGCTGACTACATATAGGTCACATGTACTTATTTCATAGAAGAAAGTGATTTCCTTGGCCGTGAACCGTCGTTGCGGGTCGATGTCGTAAGTGATGCGCTGTCCTAAGAATACATGGATGCGTACCTTGGAGGAGAAACCATAATATCCTTTAGGGTAGCGTTCCGGTTCATTGACCCAGAATTCATCGCCGAATACCGTGTTCAGATACATACCGCAAGCCAGCGGTTCTACAGAAAAACGGCTCTGTTTTATTTGCAGGCTCCAGGGAAGGTAGTTCTGCTTGACGGTGAATGTCAGCTTGGTACGTTTGGAGTCATATTTGGGCAATACTCCGAAGAATACGTCTGTTTCCCATTGGTTTCTTCTGCCGTAATCCCATCCGGTACCGAATGACAGCAACCCCATATTGCCGGCAAACTGAATTTTGGTGTGCGTCGGAATCAAGGCCTCCCAATGCCTGCGGTAGCGGTGTACGCGGCGGTCATAACGGTTCTCTCTGGTCTGGCTTTCAATGACGGCATCCGGTTGCAGGTCCATCCATACGGTATCGTGTTCTATGATGAAGATGGTATCTCTCTCTTGTGAAAAAGCAGAAAAAGAGCATACCGACAAGAAGACGACGGCGCATGCCAGGTGATTAATAATATGCCACTTCGCGTTCATATCCGTCGGGGGTTATGGTGAATATATAGTAATTGCGGTTCTTCATGCAGTCGCTCATGTAATACATTATCCCATCTTCAAAGAGGTCTTTCTCGAAGCGATGGTGTTCGTGTGCGGATGTACAGAACTGCAGTCCGGGAAATTCCTTGATGTAACGCTGGAATACGTGTGCCACATTATTGTTGAACTCGTTGCAGAACGGGCGTATATGCATGGACACAACGGTTTTATCGAATTCCTCTTCATGGTCGCGTATCTGTGCGGCAAGAAACTCGAAGTCGGGAATGGGGCGGGAGTAGTCAAATTCGATGGCGTTGGTATTCAGGCAGACAAACTTTACCCGTCCTGCAATGAAGGAGAAATTGGGGTCTCCGAATATTACGCGATAAGTCTCTTCGCCCGTGCCCAGACAGTCGTGGTTGCCGAGAAGTACCACATAGGGTATCTTGAGTTTGTTCATAATGTCCCGTTGCCAAAGGAACTCGTCTGTTACACCGAAGTCACTGACGTCTCCGCCATGAATGACGAAATCTGTCGTCCCGCTTGTTGAGGTGGCTTACAAAGTCGTCGGTCTCGTCATACCAGCGCTGGGAATCACCCATTGTTACGAACCGGATTGTTGTCTTGTTCTGGCAGTTCTGCTCTATTTGGGCAATGTTGTGGGCATTGACATCGGTTTCACCGCTGATGTGTACATCGTAAGGGTGATAATCTATCATGTCGCAGCCGGCTATAAGCAGGCATAGGAATGAAGGATATAAGAGTTTGGGGAATTTCATGTGCAGGTGCTTCATTTTACGTTTATACTCTATCTTTAGAAAACTGTGGGCAAAGGTAAAGTTTTCATTCTTATGGATTCTTTTCTAATTTTCCTTTTTTTTGTTCTATGAGGCTGAACAGAGATTCGGCCTCTGTCTAATTTTTAGACGGGAGTGTCTAAAAATTAGACACCTTTGTCTTCTTCTGAAATACGATATGCGCTGATAATCAGGTTTGTGTATTCTTTGGCACGCTTTCTGCAATATGAAAAGCAAGAAAATAAATCTAATAAACGATAAACGGAATGAAACAAATCTATTATGTAATTCAGACTTTACTGCGGGGACGCGGTTCGAATATCATCAAGGTCATTTCTTTGGGATTGGGATTGACGATGAGTATTCTGCTTTTCTCCCGCGTGGCATATGAACAGAGTTTTGACACTTGCTTTAAGGATTATGATAACTTGTATCAGGTATGGTCGATATTCTCGGTGAAAGGAGAGAAGTTTGAGCCTCAAGAGTGGAATTGCGGTCCCGTGGCAGGGGCCATTTTGGAGAACTTCCCCAAAGAGGTGGAGTCGGCAGTAAGTTTGAGCACGTCTATGGTATCTGCTCCTCTTTACAATGGAAGCGTGCGTCTTGATGACAGGAAGATTGCAGCCGATTCGCTGTTCTTTCGTACTATGGGCATCGACGTCCTGAACGGCAATCCCGAAAAGGACTTGGTGCAGAAGGATATTATTTTCTTGAGTGAACGCTTTGCAAGGAAAGTGTTCGGTGAGGAGAATCCTATAGGGAAAACGCTTAATTATGACCATCAGTTTGACCTGACGGTGAAGGGAATCTATGCCAATTTGCCTGAGAACGCCACAATCAATCCGGAAGCGGTTATCTCGATGCCTACCTTGTGGAGCCGCAACTGGAATAACTACTCGTGGAGCGGGGGAGACAGTTGGGTAGAGTTTATCCGTTTCCGTCCCGGTGCCGACAAATCTGTTGTCAATGCGCGTATTGATGCCATGATAGACAAATATCGCCCGGCAGAAGATAAGAAAGAGTACGGCTACACGGCTTTTGTGCAGCCCATCCGTGATACATACCGCAATTATGATGATGTGCAGCGGATGCGTGTCATTATGAGCATTCTTGGTTTTGCCATTCTTTTCATTGCGGCGTTGAACTATGTGCTGATTTCCATTTCCTCTTTGAGCTACCGCGCCAAGTCGGTAGGCGTACATAAATGCAGCGGTGCGAGCGGTGGCACGGTTTTCAGCATGTTTTTGCTGGAAACAGGTATCATCATTGCGGCAGCATTGCTGCTGATGGCGTTGATAATGCTCAACTTCCGCGATTTTGTGGAAGACACGGTCGTTGTAAAGCTCTCCACCTTGTTGGCTCCGGAGCGTATCTGGGTACCGTTGTCGGTAGTGCTTCTGCTGTTTATAGTGGGAGGCGTGTTGCCGGGCCGGCTCTTTGCGCGTATTCCCGTATCGCAGGTGTTCCGCCGCTATACCGAGGGGAAAAAGGGCTGGAAGCGTCCGTTGCTGTTTGTGCAGTTTGCAGGCGTGGCATTCATCAGTGGATTGATGTGTGTGGTGATGTCGCAATATCAGTATGTACTGAAAAAGGATATGGGGTATAATCCCAAGCAGATAGCCATAGGTAATGCCTACTGGGATAATGAAGCGACGCGTGACGCGGCTTATCAGTTCTTCAAGGGATTGCCCTACGTGGAAGCGGTGTCCAGCGCCAACAGCACACCCATTAGCGGATATAGCGGTTCGATGATTCATAGTGAGAGCGGGCAGGCACTTTTCTCTTGCCGTTCTTCTTATTTCATGCGCGAGGATTTTCCTGCTTTGATGGGCATGACTATGAAGACGGGACGTATGGCGCGCGATAAAGAGGAAGTCGTGGTGAACGAGACCTTTGCCGAGATGATGCGTTGGGGAGACGACGTCGTAGGCCGTACGGTATATACCGAAGGGAATACATTCAAGGTCGTAGGGCAGTTGAAGGATTTCCAGATAGAGAGTTTCAGAACCGAGAAGATGCCTTTCATAGCCCGTGGGAACAAGAATTTTTATGGAACGGTACATGTTCGTTTGAAAGAACCCTTTACCGAAAATCTGCAGAAGTTGAACCACGATGTAGCCGAGGCTTTCCATGACCAGACCATTGACTTTACCGGTTATGAGAAAAGGATAGAGAACAGCTATAATTCTGTCCGTGTATTCCGCAATGCCACTTTGATGGCGGCAGTGACCATGTTCTTCATTATGCTGATGGGGCTGATTGGGTATACCACCGACGAGGTGCGCCGCCGCAGTAAGGAGATTGCCATCCGTAAAGTGAACGGGGCAGAGGCTTCCGGTATCTTGGAAATGCTGTCGAGGGATATACTTGTGGTGGCGGCTCCGGCAGTTGTCATCGGTACGGGATTGGCATGGTATGTCAACGGAATGTGGATGGAACAGTTTGCGGAGCGTATTCACATCAGTTGGGCAGTATACGTACTGGTAGTGATGGCCAATTTGGTGATTATCGTAGCCTGCGTACTTTGGAAGTCCTGGCGGATAGCGAACGAGAATCCGGTGAATAGTATTAAGAGCGAATAAAACAATATTAAAACATTAAATATCATGATTGAGATTAACAACATCAGCAAAGTATTCCGTACTTCGGAAGTAGAGACGGTAGCATTGAATCACGTAAACCTCGATGTAAAGGAGGGAGAGTTTGTAGCCATTATGGGGCCGTCCGGTTGCGGCAAGTCCACCTTGCTGAACATCCTCGGGCTGCTGGACAATCCTACGGAGGGCAGTTACAAGCTGCTCGGTCAGGAAGTAGCGGACTTGAAGGAAAAGGAACGTACCCGTGTGCGCAAGGGCAAGCTGGGATTCGTGTTCCAGAGCTTCAACCTGATAGACGAACTGAACGTCTACGAGAATGTGGAACTTCCCCTTACGTACCTCGGCGTGAAGGCAAGTGAGCGCAAACGCATGGTAGAGGATATTCTGAAGCGGATGAACATCAGCCACCGTGCCAAACACTTCCCGCAACAGCTTTCCGGCGGTCAGCAGCAGCGTGTGGCGATAGCCCGTGCGGTCGTAACCAATCCCAAGCTGATACTCGCCGATGAGCCTACCGGTAACTTGGACTCCAAGAACGGAGCTGAGGTGATGAATCTGTTGACAGAACTGAATAAAGAGGGTACTACGATTATTATGGTGACCCACAGCCAGCACGACGCCTCGTTTGCACACCGCACGATACATCTTTTCGACGGTAGTGTGGTGGCAAGTGTGGCAGCGCAGGATTTGTAACAGACTTTTAAAACAACTTCCATGAGACAACTATATTACACTCTTCAGACACTGATACGAGGAAAAGGCTCCAACCTCATCAAGATTATTTCCTTGGGACTGGGGTTGGCAGTCAGTATCCTCATTTTTTCCCGTCAGGCATTCGAGCTCAATTATGATACCTGCTACAAGGACTATGAGCGTTTGTGTCTTGTCAAAACAGTATGGCATTACAACAACGAGTATCATCCTTCGCATATAACTCTTGGACCGGTGGCTGGTACCATTGCCGAAAACCTGCCTGACGAGGTGGAGAGTGTTACCGTCACCCAGCAATGGTGGAGCAATTCGGCTTGGTTTGCCAATGAACGCCGTTTCCAGACCAATGCCATGACGGCCGATTCTTGTTTCTTTGCCACTATGGGCATTGATGTTGTCAGTGGAGACCCTCGCGAGCTGAATAATCCGGAGGTGGTCTTCATCAGCAGGGAGCTGGCCGGCAGCATGTTTGCCGATAAGAATCCCATCGGGCAGACGGTGGTCTATAACAAACAGATGTCAATGACCGTGAAGGGCATTTTTGAAGATTTCCCCGAAAACTCCAGTTTCTATGGAAGTGGTGTCGTGATGTCTCTGGCTACCTCCTTCAAGCATCATTGGGGATACTGGGGATGGGGAGGTGGAGACAGCTATATGTCCTTTGTCCGTCTGCGCCCGGGGGTGCAACTGGACGATGTGAACACCCGAATAGAGAAACTTGCCGAGCAGGTGCGCAAGAGCGATGATGTGTTTATCAGTCTGGTTCCGATAAAGGACTACCGTATGGAATTTGGTATCAGTACCATGCGTATGGTATGGATTCTGTTGACGCTGGGAACCGCCATACTTTTTATTGTGGCGATGAATTATGTGCTTATTTCCATCTCAGCCATGAACCGTCGTGCCAAAGCTATAGGCGTACATAAATGTAGTGGGGCAAATACGGGAACTATTTTCGGTATGTTCTTATGGGAGACCGGAGTCATCATGCTTTCTTCCTTGCTGCTTGTAGCGCTGCTTCTATTTAATTTCCGTGAGCCGTTGGAGGACATGCTCGACGTTAGTCTTGCCGGTCTTTTCTCTTGGGAAAACATTTGGGCACCGCTTTCAGTGATAGTCATTTTGTTTATGATAGGCGGCATGTTGCCCGGGCAGCTTTTTGCCCGCATTCCGGTGACGCAGGTTTTCCGCCGGTACACCGAAGGCAAGAAAGGCTGGAAACGTCCGCTCTTGTTTGTGCAGTTTGCCGGTACCTCTTTTATTTTCGGCTTGTTGGGGCTGGTGCTTATGCAGAGCCATTACATCACCAATAAAGAACGTGGATTCGATTACCACCGGGTGGCTTATGCTTCGGGCGTATCCTTTGACTCGGATGCGGAAAGCGATGCAAATCGTAGTGTGATGCTTTCTTTGCCTTATGTGGAAGATGGAGCTTGTAGCGGTAATCTTCTTACAGACGGATTGAGCGGAGAAGGGGTTACGACTGATAACGGGCAGTGGATGAGCATGCGTTGGGTGGAATTTGGCAAGGACTATGCCCCGTTTATGAAGTTGGAATTTGCGGAAGGCAAGAATATGGATGCCCCTGGGCAGATATTGGTCAATGAAACATTTTTGAAAATGATGCATTGGGAAGATAAACCGATAGGCAGGCAAGTGCGCAACGGCGATCGCATAGCGGGCAATATTGTAGGTGTACTGAAAGACTTTGCCACATCCAATGCCGCTTATGTGGCGGTGCAACCTATGTATGCAACTTATCTTGACCGATTTTCCGGAAACATCCAATTACGTCTGAAAGAGCCTTTTGACGATAACCTCAAGCGTTTGAACGAAGATATGGAAAAGCTGTTTCCTACCCGTGACATTGTATTTTCCTCGTTCCAAAAGGTCATTGACGACCAGAACAGTACCGTCACGGATTTCCGTAATGCGGCTTTACTGGCTGCCATAACCATCCTTTTTGTTACGTTAATGGGGTTGATTGGCTACATCAATGACGAGATACAACGCCGCAGCAAGGAAATTGCCATCCGTAAAGTGAATGGTGCGGAAGCGTCATCCATTCTCCGGCTTTTCTCGAAGGATATATTCTGGATATCCTTGCCGGCCGTTTTTCTTGGAGGGCTGGGAGCCTGGTATATAGGCGGTGTCTGGATAGAGCAGTTTGTGGAGGGAGTGGATTTTGGTATCTGCGGATTCTTGCTTATTGCATGCATTGTACTATTGTTCATCATCGGTTGTGTAGTATTCAAGGCATGGCGGATTGCCAATGAGAATCCGGTAGACAGTATCAAGAGTGAATAAAGAATAACTTCAGGAAATTATGAGGCGGCACATTTATTATACATTACAAAGCTTGTTGCACAAGCAAGGTTCCAATGCCATTAAGATTGTATCTTTGGCATTGGGACTGCTGATGTCTGTATTTCTATTTGCACGGATTGCATTCGAGTTGAGTTTTGATAACTTTTATCATGATTCGGATAACCTTTATATTGTGAAGACGGGTTGGTTGAAAAATGGAGTGTTGGAAGGTAACGAAAGTCGCTTTACCATCATTCCGATTCCGGCTGCCATTGCCGAAGAGTTTCCGGAACAAGTGGAAAGTAGCACAGTGAGCTGTTCTCTTTTTGATAATAGTTTCCAGTTGGGTGAGCGCCAATTAGATATGTCCACGGTGATGGCAGATACACTTTATTTTTCTGTACTCGGTTTGGAGATGATAGAAGGCAATCCACAGGATTTGGCGGGTCCGGATGTCGTATTCCTTTCCGCCAAGTCAGCAAAGGAGGCCTTCGGTGACGAAAATCCGATAGGGAAAACACTGCGTTATGATTTTTGGGGATATCAGACTACACTGCTCGTGAAGGGTATCTTTGCCGATATTCCGTTGAACACTTCTTTGGAGAGGCGTCCAGAGGCAATCATTTCCTTTCCTACTATAGGGCGGCATCTGAAGTGGAACCTGGGTTGGCAAAGCGGCGGAAACTACGACGGTTATCTCAGGCTGCGCAGCCCGCAGGATGCTGATTGGCTGAATGAGCGTATGTCCATAGCTATTGCCCGTCATATTCCACCGGAAAGTGGTTTAGAATTGAGCGTACGTATTGTCCCTATCCATAATCTGCATGTCGAGACTCCTCAAGTACGGAAGATGATTTGGATTATGTTCTTCCTGGGTATCGTGCTGCTTTTTACGACCGCATTGAATTATGTACTCGTTTCCGTGGCTTCGCTGACACAGCGTGCTAAGGCCATCGGTGTACACAAATGCAGCGGTGCTTCGGGAAGTAGCATCTTTTCCATGTTCATGGTAGAGACTGCTATAGTAGTAGGGCTTGCCTTGCTGCTCATTGGACTGCTGGTGTATATTTTCCACGAAAAAATGGAAGAATTGGCAGCTGTACCTCTCAGTGCTCTTTTTGACTGGCAGAATCTTTGGGCACCATTGTCGGTGATACTGTTACTGTTTATTTTAGGTGGTTGCCTGCCTGCCATGCTTTTCGCTCGTATTCCGGTGACACAAGTGTTCCGCCGCTACACTTCCGGGCGTCGTGGCTGGAAACGGGTACTGCTTTTTGTTCAGTTCATCGGAGCGGCATTCATTCTGGGGATGATGCTGATGGTCGTTTCACAGTACAGTTATGTAACGACGCGTGACCGTGGTTGGCGTCCTGAACGTGTGGCATATACCACCCAGCGGGAAGTGGATGGCAATAGCCTGCGTAGTCTTGTCGGCAGTTTGCCTTATGTGGAAGGGGTTGCTTCGGCAGAACGCCCTATATTGTGGTTCGGTTCTAACCAGCCAATTCTTGACAATCAGGGTAACGAGCTTTTCTATCCTCGTAATACCTGGTTCGACAGTGATTTTCTTCCTTTCATTGGTCTGAGACTGAAAGAGGGGCATAACTTGACGGGAGAAGGTCAGTTGCTTGTCAACAGTGTCTTTTGTGAGAAGATGAATTGGACAGACAGCCCCATAGGCAAGCGGGTGAATGATTATGGCACTGTTGTCGGGCTGTTAGACAGTTTCAGTTTTGCCGATATGCCCAACGATAATTTGCCGGTGATGGTGGAATGGACGGGGAAGACAGCTGCCACCCTGCATGTTCGCCTCAAAGAGCCATTGGATGAAAATCTCGCCCGCCTCAATGAAGAGATGCATCGGATTTATCCTCAGAAAAGCCTCGTATTCCGTTCGGTGGAGCAGGAAATGCGCAGTTATGCCGAGTCTGTACGGGTATTTCGTGATGTCACCCTGCTGGTTTCATTGACCATACTCTTTATCATTCTGATGGGACTGATAGGCTATGTGAATGATGAAATCCGCCTGCGTTCAAAAGAGATTGCCATTCGTAAAGTGAATGGAGCGGAGACGGAAAGTATTTTGCTGTTATTGTCAAGAGATGTGCTTTGGCTGGCCATTCCGTCTGTCGCCATAGGTATTGGGGGAGCATGCCGGGCCGGAAAGCTTTGGGCGAGCCAGTTCTCTGATGTTGTGCCATTCCCTATAGGCGGATATATTCTTGTAGGTTGTCTGTTGCTGTTGTTTATTGTTGTTACCGTGGTGTTGAAGGCATGGTGCATTGCCAATGAAAATCCGGTAAAGAGCATCAAGAGCGAATAAAGTTGCCGCAACATACATCATGCGTTTGGGGTAGACAGACCATCTGTTTGGGGCGAATAGATGATGTGTTTGGGCTGAATGAATGATATATTTTCGAACAATTTGTTTGTTATAACATAAAATGCAATATTTGCAGTAGAATAAATCACTTTCACCTCGCTTTTTCGGTAATTCCTGTGGGTAATCTCTTTACATATATCCACAATGCCACCGCTGCCGTTACAAAAGCAAAGAAGTCCGATACCGGCATACATATCCAGATGCCGTCCAGCCCAAAGTAATGCGGGAATATCAGTAGTCCCGGCAACAGATACAGTAATTGGCGTGTCAGCGACAAGAAGATACTGATTTTCGCCTTCCCGATGCTTTGGAAGAAATTGCCGATGACAATCTGTGCACCTACCAGCGGGAATATGGCTACGGCAATGCGTACGCCTCTGGAAGCAATATCTATCAACTCTTCATCACTGGTAAAGATGGCAGATATGGCATGGGGGAACAATTCGCAGATAAGGAAGCCTGTACTGGTGATACATACTCCGGCAATGATGGTCAGGCGCAGGGTAGCCTTCACACGGTCGTGTTTTTGCGCACCGAAGTTATAGCCTACAATCGGTTGCATTCCCATCGTCAACCCCAATACAATCATTACATAGAGTACCAGCAGCCGGTTGATAATGCCATATGCCCCGATGGCCATATCGCCTCCGTACTGTTGGAGGCTGTTGTTTACGATAATCACAATGACACATGCCGTGACGTTCATTAGGAACGGTGACATACCGATGGATAATATACTACTGATGAGACGTTTCTTCATCTTCCAGAACCCCCGTTGCAGACGTACCACACTTGTCTTTTGCAGGAAATGGCTCACTACCCACACCATGCCGATGAACTGCGAGATGACCGTTGCCGTTGCAGCTCCCCGTATTCCCCAGTCAAATTGGAAGATGAAAATGGGAGCGAGGATTATGTTGCAGACTACCGTTACCATAGACGTGAGCATCGCTTTCTTGGGATATCCCGTGGCACGCATGATATTGTTTAGGCCAATCATGGTATAAGTGACGGGGGTACCCAGTAATATCACCTGCATAAAGTCGCGGGCATATGGCAACGTATCATTGCTGGCACCGAAGAAGCGCAGGATGTCATCCAGAAAGATGAATGAAACACTGCCGAATATGAATGCGTTGACCAGGCAGAACATCAGTGTGTTTCCCAATACTTCCGTTGCTCCGTCCAGGTCTTTCTGCCCCAGACGGATGGACGAAATGGTGGAACCGCCTGCCGATACCATCGTGCAGAAAGCCACGACCAGATTCATCAGAGGGAAAGTAATGGCGAGTCCGGCAATGCCCATAGGACCTACGCCATGACCGATGAAAATGCTGTCGATGATGTTGTACAACGAAGTAATCGTCATGCCTATAATGGCCGGAATGGAGTACTGCACAAGCAGTTTGCCAATACGTTCGGTTCCTAATATATGCGCGTTGTTCATTTGATATGAGTCAATTAAGGAGCACAAAGGTATAAAATATTTGTTTGATTCGCAGATTATTCCCACCTTTGTACACTATAATGTTTTGGTATTAACAGATTTAGGTAAAAGAAAGTTTATGGACACAACAAAAGCAACCGCCGTACTTTTTGATTTTGACGGCGTGGTGGTAGACACGGAGACACAGTACAGTCACTTCTGGCATGAAATGGGAAAGCAGTATTTGGGTATGGATGATATTGAAGGCAGGGTGAAGGGCCAGACGCTGGTCTATATTTATGATACCTTTTTTCCGGGCATGGCGAAGGAACAGGCCGAAATTACCGAACGGCTGAACCGCTTTGAACAGGAAATGTCATTCGACTTTATTCCCGGAGTGCTTGACTTCATTGCCGACCTACACCGGAATGGGGTGAAGACTGCCGTAGTGACCAGCTCCAACGAAGCGAAGATGGCAGCTGTCTATCGGGTTCATCCCGAAATAAAGACTCTTTTCGACCGTATCCTTACGGCCGAGATGTTTACGGCTTCCAAGCCTGCACCGGATTGTTTTCTGTTGGGTATGGAGGTTTTCGGCACAACTCCCGACACCACATATGTATTCGAGGATTCTTTCAACGGGCTGAAAGCCGGCATGGCTTCAGGAGCTACCGTTATAGGGTTGGCAACCACCAATTCCCGTGAAGACATAGCTCCGTTGTGTCATTATGTATTGGATGACTTTCAGGGATTCACTTACGATAAATTAACTCAATTGCACAAGTAATCAGAAAAAGGATTACCTTTGCGCCGAAAATTAAATTGAGTAATTGTAAATTGTAAATTGCCAAATTGTAAATACTATCATGGGTTATATTTCAGACGACACTCGTAAAGTGACTACACATCGCCTTATCGAAATGAAGCAGAGAGGCGAAAAGATATCAATGTTGACATCATATGACTATACTATGGCGCAGATTGTGGACGGTGCCGGGGTAGACGTGATTCTGGTGGGAGATTCCGCTTCCAATGTAATGGCAGGCAATGTCACCACGCTTCCCATCACGCTCGACCAGATGATTTATCATGGCAAATCCGTGGTTCGCGGTGTGAAGCGTGCCATGGTCATTGTCGACATGCCTTTCGGCTCTTATCAGGGCAACGAACTGGAGGGATTGGCTTCCGCTATCCGTATTATGAAAGAAAGCCATGCCGACGCCCTCAAACTGGAGGGAGGCGAGGAAATCATCGGTACGGTGAAGCGTATCCTCAGCGCCGGTATTCCCATCATGGGACATCTCGGACTGATGCCCCAATCCATCAATAAGTATGGAACATATACGGTCCGTGCCAAGGATGATGCCGAAGCCGAGAAACTGGTACGCGATGCGCATTTGCTGGAAGAAGCCGGATGCTTCGGACTGGTATTGGAGAAGATTCCTGCCACATTGGCTGCCCGCGTGGCAAGCGAGCTGACTATACCCGTTATCGGCATAGGTGCCGGTGGCGATGTAGACGGCCAGGTGTTGGTGGTTCAGGATATGCTGGGTATGAATAACGGTTTTCGTCCCCGTTTCCTGCGTCGCTATGCCGACCTGCATACAGTGATGACGGATGCCATCAGCCGTTATGTATCCGATGTGAAGAATTTAGACTTCCCGAATGAGAAAGAACAGTACTAACAAACTCATGACACTCAATTTTTGGCGGATGTGTACGGCAAATCTGTTGCTGTTCATATCCGTCTATATGCTTTTCCCTTTGCTTCCTTTTGTGATGGGAGAGCAGTTGGGTGTTTCCGTCGGGCAGGCGGGCAGCATGTTTCTGGTCTTTGCGGTGGCCATGTTTGCTGTCGGTCCTTTCCATGCCTATCTGGTCGATGAATATAAAAGGAAACACGTGCTCCTTTACTCCGCACTCATTATGCTGGCGGCTGTTCTGGGATATGCCTTTGTGGATGGTTATACGAAATTTCTGCTGCTTGCCGCTGTGCAGGGAGCATGTTTCGGGCTGGCAACCACAGCGGGCATTACGGTGGCCATCGACATAACGACTTCCGCGCGCCGCAGCGCAGGAAACATGGTATATGCATGGGCTGCACGCTTGGGCATGCTGGTGGGTGTTGTGTTGGGCATTGGAATGTATAAGATGTATGGTTTCCGTATGGTGACCTATCTGTCCGTAGCGGCCGGACTGGCCAGCATATTTTTCGCATCGAGGGTATATGTGGCTTTCCGTGCTCCGATAGGCGTGTCGTTGTGCAATATGGACCGCTTCTTATTGCCGCGTGCATGGGTACCTGCCATCAATATGCTGTTGATTGCTTTTGTACCGGGAGCGTTGCTGCCACTGATGTTTGTGGGCGATTACTGGTCATTGGCGGCATTGGCTGTATTGGTGTTCATTACAGTCCCGTTCATGAAGATGTTCGTCAAGCTGTCGCACCATTGCCAGCGTGGAACGGCAAACACCACTTGCCATTTGTTCATGGAGGCAGGGCTGCTGGTGGGCATGGCTGTGGCTTGCCACCTGATGGACAAAGCGCAGATATACCATGTGGCGTCTGTTGCTGCTATGCTTGCCGTATTTTTCTTTGTACTTCTGACCTATCCTTATTATAAGAAGAAGCGGGTGAGGTAAGGGATAAATACAATCAATCCTATAATGGCC
>ERZ780140.451-NODE-451-length-13606-cov-1.8637_pt1 | contig 13606 bp, 10 predicted proteins | sample MGYA00511475_ERZ780140 | MGnify/ENA primary metagenome ERZ780140 (study PRJEB29588, sample SAMEA2151034) | human gut metagenome | biome: human gut; feature: human-associated habitat; material: faeces | place: Denmark | collected 2008/2010 ...
CTATAGCAAAAAAATCGACGGCACTCACATGACCCGCCCCCTGTCAAGTAGACAGCGCAAAAAACAAAAATATTCTATGTTGTGACTAAAAGCAGTCTGTGCAATTTGTGCAGGCTGCTTTGTTGTTAGCAAATGGCAAGCACCTTTTGGAGTGAGGAGCGAAGCGACGAACGGAGAAAGGTGCTTGCCGCGGCACCCACCGACCAGCTAAGCAGCATACGCTTCATGGTATTCCATAGGTGTCATGCTGCTCAGTTTGATCTGGTAACGCCTCGTGTTGTAATAGGTTATGTATTCCTCTATCGCTGAAATCAGTTTGGTCTTATCCGTAAACTTGCGAAGATAATACATCTCCGATTTTAAGATTCCCCACCAACCCTCCATTGGTCCGTTGTCGATGCATCTCCCAACACGGGACATACTTTGTATCATTCCTGCATCAGTCAGTTTTTGATGAAATAATTTGTTGGTATACTGAAAGCCACGGTCACTGTGGAAGATTGGGTGAGCATCAGGATTCAATCGAACAGCTTCGTCAAATGTAGAAAACACAAGTTCGTTGTTATTGCTTTCCATAATTTTGTATGTTACAATTCGTCTGTCATACAAATCAAGAATTGCGCTGAGATACAGTTTTCTGATCTCTGTTCCTACGTAATATTTAAATTCAGTTACATCTGTAAGCCATTTTTCGTTCGGCTTATCTGCGTGGAAATCTCTGTTCAGAATATTCTCCACTGTGATTTGCGGCGTTGATGGAATATATGTATTCTTCTTGACACGGGTAACAGATTTCAGATGAAGAATCTGCATCAGTCTGTAGATGCGCTTCTTGTTGAAATGTACATCATGCTCACGGTTGATCACGACCGTCATCTGACGATAACCTAAGATGCCGTTGTGCTCCTCATAGTGCTGTTTGATCCATTCTACAAGCTGCTCATTGATCTGCTGGCTATGGCTCGGTGTCCGATGCAGCCACTTGTAGTAAGCCGAGCGTGCAACGTGTACAGCAGCGCAGAGCTTCTGAATCGGATAATGCTCTGCTTCATTCATGTATTTGATTGCAATATACTTGTCCACGTTTCGTACTCCGTTCAGTGACCGCCCCCTCTCAGCTCCCTGAGTTTTTTTAACAGTTTAATTTCCATTTCCTGATCTTTAAGCTTTGCTTGTAATATCTTGTTCTCCATACGAAGACGATCAGCTTCTGTAAGGTCTTCTTGTTTTTTTGATTTTCCTCGATGGTCAATCAGTCCTTCTACACCATTTATTTCATATTTCCTTACCCATGAATATATCTGTTGATAAGAAATATTATATTTTTCAACTGTCAGGGTGTAGTTCTTATTATTTTCAATGCAGAAGGCAACAATTTCCGCACGTTCTTCCTGTGTGGTTTTTCTACCTTTGTTCATGGCAAGTCCTCTTTCTGAGCGTTTATGCTCTTTAAATCTCTTGCCATTATTATACCATGAAATCCATCTTCTGAGGACAATATCCGTTGAGATTTTATACTTTATACATATTTCTGTTAAGCTTCCTTTTCCATTGAGGTAATCTTCTACTGCTGCTTCTTTTATTTCATTGGTATAGTGTCGATACGGTGATGCCTTTGCAACGGATTCGATTCCTTCGGTTTTAGCTCGGCATACCATTCTTTTCATCGTTGTAGCCCCCTATGTTGTATTTTCTGGCAATTGCCTTGTATCCACCTTTACCATCGAGGTATTCCTGTACTGCTGCAACACGTTCTTCACTTGTAAGTGATTTCTTCTTTGACATAAAATAACCCCCTTTAGAGTTACACCATTTTATTATTTCATGTGTCTACTCTAAGGGGATTATATCACACGAGTACCGCCAGTTATCCTATTCTTCTTCCTTTTTGATCTTGAAAATAAGCCTCATTAAACCTGATATGACCTTTGGACTTTTTACAACTACAACTTTCATAAGTATTACCTCCCGAATAGTTATAGTTTATATTATTCAAAAATCAAAAATCGGTTACCATTTTTGACTGTACTGACAGCAGATAGCCACTTTTGAATGATATCTCAGCGTATTTTCTATCCTGCCCATCAAAGCCTTTCACTACGTTTGATATGCCAAGTGGGAAAGCATTGGTCAGCAGACAGTCCTCTACCTCATATTTCGCACCCTTTATGGTCAGACCCTCTACCTTATCGGTATATGCCACCAGCGAGAACGAAAAGCCCTCACGGTCATATATCCTGTAACTGCCTGCACGATAAAGCCGAATTATCTCCCTATCTGCGGCTATCATTCCCTCACCGCCACAAGATAAAACATATCCCAGAGATTGGATATTTCCAAGTAAGTGGTCTACTCGTCCGCCTGTTGCACCGAATATGAGAAAATCATCACAACCCGACTCAAAGCCCTGCTTTATGGCAAGCATAAGGTCGGTATCGTCCTTTTCTGAGGGGAAGATCTCGATATTATCAAAAACAGGTTTTTCAGCAGAATCAAAATCGCCCATAATAATGTCCGACTTTACGCCCACTGCCTGTGCAAGCTTATAGCCCTTGTCAGCGGATATCACAAGAGAATCGTCAATAAAAGGCTTATATTCTGCCACACACTGAGCCGACACCGCTTCACCGCCTGAAAAGATAGTGCATTTCTTAGTCATTTTTTGTATTCCCACTCCTTAAGCTGCTTTGCCTGCTCGTACATTTCCACATAACTTTCATGCCTTGACTTTGCGATCTCGCCATTTTTTACCGCCTCTATGACCGCACAGCCCTTTTCCTTTGTGTGGCTGCAATCAGGAAATCTGCACTTGCCCTCATATCTTTGAAACTCAGGAAAACAACCTGCAAGCTTGTCCTTGAAAATAATATCATATCTGTTGGTATCAAACGACGAAAAGCCAGGGGTATCGGCAATATAACCACCGCCCTCCAGCTTATAAAGCTCTACATGGCGTGTGGTATGCTTTCCTCTGCCAAGCTTTTTGCTTATCTCGTTGGTGGCAAGCCCCAATGCAGGAAACATATTATTGAGCAGTGACGATTTGCCAACGCCCGTGTTTCCTGTAAATGCCGACAGCTTGCCCTCCAGCACTGCCTTAACAGCTTCACTGCCCTCACCGGTGGTATTGTCAACCTGAAAGGTCTTTATCCCTGCACCCTTGTATATGTCCACAAGCCCGTCACAGCTTTCCTTGTCTATCTTTGTAAAAACTACCACAGGCTCTATTTTTTTGAAAACAGCTATTGCAATAAACTTATCAAGCAACAGCAGATTAGGTCTTGGTTCGCAGGTAGACGAAACGAACACAAGCATATCAAGATTTGCAAGAGGCGGTCTTATAAGCAATGAGCGTCTTTCCTCTATCTTCTCGATAACTCCGCTTCCGTCGTCCTCCAATGAAAATTCAACTCTGTCGCCGCCTACAGGAGAAATGTTCTTTCTTCTGAATACTCCTCTTGCCTTACATTCATAAATGCCGTCGGAGGCTTCTACATAGTAGATGCCTCCGATAGCTTTAACGATTATTCCATTCATGAACTACTGACCCTGCTCGTCTGGCTCCTGAGGCTCCGGTGCAGGTGCTTCAGTAGTGGTAGTTGTAGTAGTTGTTGTGGTCGTAGTTGTAGTTGTTGTGGTCGTTGTCGGAGTAATGTCGATCAGACCGCTTTCATTCAGGCTTCCGCTAAGAGTAGCTGTCTGCTTATCATAATCTATGTCATATACTGCATAACGGCACTTCTGCTGATTTTCGTCATTTGTGATGAAGATAGTCAGAGTTTCTGTCTTCTTGCCCTTTACCGTTACATTTACAGAACCGCCTGCAACAGATTCTCCACTACCGATCTTCTGTGTATATGCAACGTTGCCGTTATTGTAGATGTCTATAGAATATGAGCCGTGGATACCACTTGGAAGTGGCAGTGAGAATGTTACCTCAACAGGTGAAGTTTCTCCGGTCGAAACGTAAATAGTAACAGTTGTATCACGCTCAACGTATGTGCCTTCATCTGTATCCTGCTCGATGACCTTACCTTTATCACCCTCATGCTCGATCTCCTTGACCTCAGCCTTGAGCTTGTTCTCCTTGAGCATTGCAACTGCCTTTTCTTCTGTAAGACCTACAACGCTTGGTACTTTGACTCTTGTTTCAACAGGGCCCTTACTTACAAACAAAGCAACAGTCGCACCTACGGCATACTGCTCGCCTGCTGCCGGCTGTGTTTTCACAACAAGACCTGAAGCTATATCCTCAGACCATATATCTCTCTTAACGACCATAAATCCTGCAGCCTTAAGCTCGCTTTCAGCCACAGTGCCGTCTTTCTTCACCATGTCAGGGATAGTTGCCATTTTTTTACCCTTACTTACAGTAAGTGTAACCGTGAAGCCTTCCTTAACAGACTTTCCTGCTGCCTGACCCTGGAATGTGATTATTCCCTCGTCATACTGATCATTATACTCTTCGGTGATATCAAATTTAAGCTTATCCTTATAATCCTGCTCAACCTGAACGATATTCTTGCCCACAAAGTTTGGCAGTGTAACTGTGCCTGTGTGCATACCGTTTGAACCGCTGAATGACTTGAATACAACTCCTACGATAACGAACGCTGCAATGATAACTACCGCAACTGTCACAGCAAGGAGTATCGGAACAACGTAAGAACGCTTCTTTTCTTCCTCTTCTTCCTCGTCATCGTTTTCTTCGTCATCGTCCTCATATTCTTCATCGTCGTCATAGTTCTCACTATGCTCATCGTCAAAATATTTGTTATTGTTATCAGCCACAGGGATAGGAACAGGGCTGTTCTTATATCCGAAAACAACAGATGGATTGAGCTTGAATGTGTCTATATCCTTTATCATCTCTGCCGCTGACTGATAACGTCTTGCAGGATCTCTCTCCATAGCGTGCATAACTATTTCTTCAAGAGCCTCTGGGATAGAAGGCATGATCTCTCTTGGCGGAACTGGATCCTCCTGCATATGCTTGAGAGCGATAGCCACAGGATTTTCGCCGTCAAAAGGCTTTCTGCCTGTGAGCATCTCATAGAGCATAACGCCTACAGAGTATATGTCAGATCTTTCATCTGTCATATCGCCCCTTGCCTGCTCAGGTGAGATATAGTGAACAGAACCGATAGTCTTGTCAGAAAGTGTCTTTCCGTCGATCCTTGAAAATCTTGCGATACCAAAATCCATGACCTTGATAGTTCCGTCAGGGAAAAGCATTATGTTCTGCGGTTTGATATCTCTGTGAACGATACCCTTGTCATGAGCGTGCTGCAAAGCACGGAGTATCTGAGTTACAAAGTGCAAAGCGTCTTTCCACCTAAGCACGCCCTGCTGCTCGATAAACTCTTTAAGGGTGATGCCGTCGATATACTCCATAACGATAAACTGTATCTCGTCAGAAAATCCCACGTCATATATCTTTACGATATTAGGGTGAGAAAGTACAGCTATAGCCTTGCTCTCGTTTCTGAAGCGTCTTAGAAATTCCTCGTTCTGTGAAAACTCAGGCTTAAGTATCTTTACCGCAACAGTACGGTTTTCCATAACGTCAACTGCCTTATAAACGTCAGCCATTCCGCCCACGCCGATAAGTTCGGTTATCTCATATCTGCCGTCTAGCTTTTTGCCGATATTAGAATCCATGTAATTCAACTCCTATATTATTCATGTTTTATTGTCATTCCATTAATTTGCTATTACCGCAGCAGTAATATTATCTTTACCGCCGCATTCGTTTGCGAAAGCAATAAGCTGTTTTATAGCCTCGTCAAGATTATTGCCAAACACAGTTTCATATATCATATTGTCTGTGCAATAATTGGTCAGACCGTCAGAGCAAAGCAGCACCGCAAAATTATCATTTTCTTCAAGCTCGAAATAATCGACCTCAACATCTGATTCAACGCCCACAGCCTTTGTGATAACGTTTCTCATATGATGATTTTTCGCTTCTTCTTTGGTTATCTGACCCGACCTATAAAGCATTTCCACATAAGTATGGTCAGTGGTTATCTGAGCTATACCGTCCTTGGTAAGAAGATATCCACGGCTGTCGCCCACGCTCACCATATAGACGGTCTTATCCACCACCAATGCCGCAACGCAGGTAGTACCCATACCGTTTTTGTCAATATCCTCCTTGCTCTTGCCATACACGATCGTATTCGCATAATGCACTGAGCATAAGATTTCTTATGGAATTTGGTTTCATATCTTTTCTGAAATTTTCCTTGATACGTTTTACTACTGCGTCAATGGCAAGCTGACTGGCAACTCCGCCTGATGACGCTCCGCCCATACCGTCACAGACCACCGCAACGGCAACATTGTCAGCTAGAAATTCAGCATGCACTCTGTCCTGATTTTCACTGCGTTTTTTTCCGATGTCTGTATCAGACGCTACAAACAAGCGATTCACCACCTTTTATCAGATCTCATATTCTCGTCTTAGCTGACCGCAGGCAGCGTCTATATCCGCACCCAAGGTCCGCCTCACAGTAGCGTTTATCCCAAGCTTCTCCAGATATCCTCTGAATCTGTTGGCTGACTTTCTGTCAGAATGATAATTACGCTCCTTTATCTTATTAACAGGGATTATATTCACATGACAGACAAATCCGCCCAGAAGCTCAGCAAGCTCCCTTGCGTCCTCCATAGAATCGTTATGCCCGTCTATCAAAGCATATTCAAAAGAAATTCTCCTGCCTGTTACCTTAAAATAGTATCGGCAGGCGGCAAGAAGCTCGTTGATATCATACCTGTCATTAACGGGCATTATCTCGCTCCTGCTCTTATTATTGGAAGCGTGCAAAGAGATAGACAATGTTATGCCAAGCTTTTTCTCTGCAAGCTCATATATCCTCGGCACAATGCCGCAGGTAGACACTGAAACGTGCCTTAACGACATATTAAAGCCCTTTGGACAGGACAGCACTTCAAGGAAATTCACCACATTATCAAAGTTATCCATAGGCTCGCCTATTCCCATAAGCACCACGCCTGATATCTTTCTTCCGCTGTCACGCTCAGAAGCGTATATCTGTCCCAGAATCTCCGAGGAAGTCAGATCACGCTTGAAGCCTGCAATAGTTGACGCACAAAAGCGACAGCCCATTTTGCAACCCACCTGAGTTGACACGCAAATGGTGTTTCCGTAGTTGTATTCCATTATTACGGATTCCACATGATTTCCGTCCTCAAGCTCATATAGATATTTTACAGTATTATCGGTATGAGATTCAAGCTTTTTTGACACAAATAGTGATTTTAAACAAAATTTTTCATTAAGCAGATTCCTTAATTGTACAGATAGATTAGTCATTTCATCAAAACTTGACACTCGCTTTACATGAAGCCAATCAAATATCTGCCCTGCACGGAACTTCTTTTCTCCAAGCTTTAGTATCTCAGCTTCCAGCTCATCAGGCAGAAGCCCCAATATATCTATTTTTCCATTATCATCAAATGCTACCAAAAGATCACCTCAGCCTGATAAACTTAGCAATAAAAAATCCGTCTGAATTATATTTTGCAGGTGTGATAGACATTCTGCAAAGACCGCTGTCGCTGCCGAAAGCCTCGCCTAGCGGTGCAGGCTCAAAATCAAGGTGTTCAGCCAAAAATCTGTCTGCCACCTCATCATTTTCCGCCCTTGACAGCGTGCAGGTGGAATACACCAGTGTTCCGCCGACTTTTACATACTCCGCTGACGTTTTCAGTATATCATACTGTATTTCAGGAAGTCTGTCGAAATCTGAGGGTTCTTTATACTTTATCTCAGGTTTTCTTCTTATTACGCCCAGTCCGGAACAAGGTGCGTCGCAAAGCACTTTGTCAGCCTTTGGCATTTTCTCGTCATAAACCTTTGCATTGTTGACACCTGCCCTTATGCAGTCAAGCCCAAGCCTTTTGGCACCGCTTTCAATAAGCCCTGCACGATTTCTATGCAGATCAAAAGCAAGAACTCTGCCATTGTTGTTCATACGCTCGGCAATTGTAAAGGTCTTTCCACCAGGTGCGGCACAAAGATCAAGCACTGTATCGTTCTCCTTAGGATCAAGAGCCGCACAGCAAAGCTGGCTCGAAAGATCCTGAACGTGTATCCTGCCCTCTTTGTAAGTCTTAGTATGCTCCACCGCCCCTGCACCGCATATCCTTATGCAATCAGGCAGTACGGACAGCCTTTCAAAGGTAATGCCCTCCTCAGCGAGCATATCCAGTGTGCTTTCAAGAGAATGAAAGACCGTGTTCACTCTTGCGGTGACAGGTGCCTGTCCCACAGAGGTTTTCAGCATTTCAAGGCAGATGTCCTTGCCATATTCCCTTGTCCACTTCTCCGTCAGCCATACAGGTGCGGAGTATTCTATAGAAAGCTCCTCCGTGGCATTTCTGCCCTTTGGAAGCTTTTTGTCGTTTCTTATAAACTCCCTTAGCATTGCGTTCACAAAGCCGCTTGCCGCAGGATTTCTGTTTTTCTTTGCAAGCTTCACAGACTCGTCCACAGCCGCATTGTCAGGAACAGAGTCCATATATAAAAGCTGATAAAGACCTATTCTCAGTATAACTCTGACCTCAGTACCAAGCTTATTCTTAGGGTTTCGTGAATATTCCCGAATAATGTTATCAAGAGTTATCTGTCTTTCCAAAACGCCGTAGAAAAGAGCTGCGGCGAATTTCTTGTCCTGAGGCGAAAGGTCTGACCTTTCAAGACCCTCGTCAAGAAGTATATTTGAATATGAGCCGCTGTTTTCAAGCCTTGTAAGCAGCCTTAAAACCGTTTTTCTGGCGTTTCCCATAGTTCCTCCGAATTATCCCAGCACAGTGCCGTTCTCGATATGTCTGCCTCTGAGAAAATCAGCGGTATCCATTCTCTTTGAGCCCTCAGCCTGCACCTGAGTAAATCTTATGACTCCGTCTGAGCAGGCAACGGAAAAGTCGCTGTTATCCACCACAGTGCCTGCAGGCTTTCCGCAAGGCTTTGTGGAAGCTATCTCAGACTTATATACTTTCAGCCTTCTGCCCTCAAGCACTGTAGTAGCGCATGGCCAATCAGACAGACCGCATATCTGCTTGTGTATCTTTCTCACTGGCTTTGTGAAATCTATAGGGCAAAGCTCCTTTGAGAGCATTGGTGCATAAGTCGCAAGGCTCTCGTCCTGCTTAACAGGGGTTATCTCGCCCTTATTGAGCTTTTCAAGGGTATCAACAAGCACCTCTGCACCCATTTCAGCAAGTCTGTCAAAAAGCTCAGCGGCTGTTTCGTTCTCGCCAATAGGAGTAGCCTTTTCCACAAGGATATCTCCTGTATCCATGCCCTCGCCCATAAGCATCGTTGTAATTCCAGTTTCAGCTTCGTCATTAAGCACAGCCCACTGTATCGGACCTGCTCCACGATATTTAGGAAGCAGCGAGCCATGGACGTTCACACAGCCAAGCCTTGGTATATCAAGCACCGACTTAGAGAGCATTTTGCCATAAGCCGCCACCACGATACAATCAGGGGCAAGGTCATTGATAATTTTAACATACTCCTCGCCGTCTTTTTTAAGACTTTGCGGCTGATAAACAGGAGTGTCATGCTCCTGAGCCAGCACTTTGACCGGCGGCGGAGTAAGCTTATAACCTCTGCCCTTTGGCTTATCAGGCTGAGTGAAAACAGCCTGCACCTCATAGCCGCTGTCATAAAGCTTTTTCAGCGTTGGTACGGCAAAATCAGGTGTACCCATGAAGATTATTTTCATTAGTCCTCGACCTCTACAAATTCTTCAACTATCTCAGTAAACAGATGACCCTCAAGGTGTGCAAGCTCATGGCATACACACTGTGCAAACAGCTCTGATACTTCCATTTCGTACCATTTGCCGTGTCTGTCCTGCGCCTTAAACTTAACTCTCATAGGTCTTGTAACATAGCCCCACTCGTTCGGGCATGAAAGACAGCCCTCCAGAACTCTCTGCTTTTCCTCGCTCTGCCATGTTATCTCAGGGTTGATAAGCTCGTAAACCTTATCGTCGATTATTATAACGACCACTCTTCTCAGTTTTGCCACCTGTGGACCTGCAAGACCAACGCCGTTGGCGTTTTTCAGGGTTTCTGTCATATCGTCAAGAAGCTGACCAAGCTTGTCGTCAAATTCTGTAACAGGCTTGCAGACCTTGTGAAGAATCTCGTCGCTCTTATTAAGTATTTTTCTGAGTGCCATTTATTTAACTATCCTTTCTTAAAGCCCGATATCGCCGTTTATGTCGGCATAGATACGAACTGTCTGATAATCTTTATTTTTATAGAACTCGCCCAGAACGTGCTTTATCATCTCACGAAAATCCGCAGTATTGCGTGTTTTCAGGATAAGTCTGTATCTGTAGCGATTATTTATCATTTCAAATGTACATGGTGCAGGACCTAACGCTCTGAGGGGAAAATTCACCTTATGCTGTGAGATATACTCTTTTATAAGCTGAGTCACCCAGCGTGAAGCGCCTATTACCTTGCTTTCAAGGGGCGCTGAAAAGCCTATGACGCATATATCGCAAAAAGGCGGATATGTCAGCGACTTTCTCAGTGCTATCTCCTCTTTATAAAACTCATCATAATTTTGTTCTGCCGCAAGGTTCAGCACATAATGGTCAGGCACAAAGGTCTGAATGTATGCGACCCCTGGTTTATCTCCTCGGCCGCTTCTTCCTGCCACCTGAGTGAGCAGTGAGAATGTTCTCTCATAGCTACGAAAATCCCCTGTGAACAGTGCCTTGTCAAGGGATATGACACCCACCATTGTGACGTTAGGGAAATTAAGTCCCTTTGCTATCATTTGAGTGCCGAGCATTATATCATACTCGCCTTTCTCAAACGCCTTGAAATTCTCCTCATAGGAATATCTTGAAGAAGTGGTGTCAGCATCCATTCGCAGAAGCCTTGCCTGCGGAAAAAGCCTTTCAAGCTCGTCCTCAACACGCTGAGTTCCCACACCGCTTGATTTGAGCCGCTGTGAGCCGCACTGTGGACAGTGCTCTATATTATCCATGGTATATCCGCAGTAGTGGCACATATACCGATCATTTTTCTTGTGATAGGTCAGGGGTATATTGCAGTTTGGGCAAGCCACAGGCTGTCGGCAGTCCATGCAAGTGATATACGTTGTATAGCCACGTCTGTTCAGAAGCAGGATAGCCTGCTCTTTTTTCGCAAGCACTTCTGTGAGCTTATCACACATAACACGACTGAGCAAGCTGTCATTGCCCTCTGCCGCTTCCTCCTGCATATCGACTATCTCAACTGCCGGCAGGGGCGACTTTGAATATCTGTTTTTAAGCTCAAACAAGTGATATCTGCCCTTTTGAGCGTAATAAAAGCTCTCCAAAGACGGAGTTGCAGAAGCCATCAACAGCACGCAGTTATTATATCCGCACCGCTGTATGGCAACATCTCGTGCATGGTATCTAGGCGTTGAGTCCGACTTATATGACGGCTCGCCCTCCTCGTCCATGATGATTATTCCCATGTTGGTGACAGGAGCAAATATTGCACTTCTTGTGCCGATAACTATTCTTGCTTCCCCACGCTTGATACGTTTGAACTCGTCAGTACGCTGTCCCAATGACAATGACGAGTGCATAACGGCTATCTTATCACCGAAAAGCGACTTGAATTTGCCGAGCATCTGTGGCGTAAGGGATATTTCAGGAACGAGCATGACCGCTGTTTTACCCATATCCATAACGCTTTTTATAAGCTTTATGAACACAGAGGTCTTGCCGCTTCCCGTAACGCCGTAAAGCAACGCACCTGCGGGCTTTTCGGCTTTTATAAGTCCCATTATGCCCTCATATGCGGCAGATTGTTCATCATTTAGTATGATATCGTCAGGGTCCTGCCTTTCGCCAAGCTCACCTATGGCGTCACGCATGACCTCGTATTTATACTGCACGATAACTTTCTTGTCAGCAAGCCTTTTTAATATGCTTGAAGTGCAGTTGGTCATATAGCAGACCTCTTTCACAGAGGCACAGCCACCCTCCTCAAGAAGCTTCACCACAAGGGTCTGCTTCGGGGTAAGAGTGGTCTGTATCTCCCCTGACACATACTCGTCAGAAAGACTTACCATGCTGACATTCTCATCACCGACTTTTCTTTTCAAAGCGTCGCTGATCTCAACATAGCCCTTATCCACAAGAGAATCGACAGTTTTCTTCTTTCGTGCGTCATTATGCACGTCAAGAAAGCTGTCTATCTCCCTCTGACTTTTTGCACATCGGAGAAAGTCCACCACATTTTTCTCATCTTCATTTAAAGTATCCTCGTCAATGTAGGTATTGACAAGGCTGTAATGCTGTGAAAAAGTGTAGGAAAAGCCTGTAGGCACAACAGATTTATAAGCGTCATAATAGGTGCAGAAAGTGTTTTCTTTCAGCCACATTATTATCCTCATCATTTCCTCGGTTACAAGGCTTTCCCCGTCCACCACTGAAATAACAGGCTTCAGCTTATCGTTATACTCGGCTTCCGTATACGTTCTCGCAACAAATCCTACGGCTTTGCGGTTTCCTCTGCCAAAAGGCACAAGCACACGCACTCCGCTTTTCACTTTCTGAGCCAGCTCCTCTGGCACACTATAGCTATACAGTGCGTCAAAGCTGTATGATGCACGGCTTATTGCAACCTTTGCCACGATAAAAACTCCACGCACAGCCGTACACCTCCCCATAAAAAGCCTCGATTATTTTCTGAGGCTTGGATCCTCGATTATTTTGTATTCGCCATTATAAAGCTCGTCAACTGCTGTCTTTACTGGCTTTTCATCAAGCACCAGCTTGTTGTCAAAAGCGTCGCTTGTGATCTCTCTTGCTCTCTTTGCAACTGCAATAACTAGAGAATAATAGCTTTCATTGTTCTTCAAAATCTGGCTTACGGCCGGTCTAAGCATCATAATTAAGCACCTCGTCAATTAATTTCTTTGTATCATCATTTTCTGATCTGAATTTATCCGCCTTGCCGTCCTCGGCTTTCACGGAGTTCATAACTGCAACAAAATCTTCCACAGCGTCCTCTAGTCCATCGTTCATTATCACATAATCATAACCACCGGCTTTGCCGATCTCACCGGCAGCCTGACTTACACGGTCAGCAATAACATCGTCAGACTCAGTTCCACGCTTTCTAAGCCGTCTGTCTATCTCCTTAACAGACGGTGGAAGTATAAACATCAGCACAGCTTCAGGAAAGGCTTTCTTCACCTGAAAAGCACCGTTAGTTTCAATTTCAAGTATAACATCTCTGCCCTGCTCAAGATTAGCGAGAACAGGCTTCTTTGGCGTTCCGTAATAATGACCAACATAGCCTGCGTGTTCAAGAAATTCACCGCTGTCTATCATTTTCTTAAAGCTGTCATCGCTTATAAAATGATAATGAACGCCGTCCTTTTCGCCCTCTCTGGGCTTTCTTGTAGTGCAGGATATAGAATAGAACACATCTCTGTTTTTAAAGACCTCTGCAAGTATAGTTCCCTTGCCACAGCCTGAGGGAGCTGATATAACAAACAGCTTTGCATTGTTCTTATACATTGTCATCGTCCTCCTCGTCAACAGCAGCA
>ERZ780140.461-NODE-461-length-13360-cov-1.79887_pt1 | contig 13360 bp, 11 predicted proteins | sample MGYA00511475_ERZ780140 | MGnify/ENA primary metagenome ERZ780140 (study PRJEB29588, sample SAMEA2151034) | human gut metagenome | biome: human gut; feature: human-associated habitat; material: faeces | place: Denmark | collected 2008/2010 ...
TATGGCGGGATCCGAAACTCGCCGAAATTGCGGGGCTGCGGCTGATTTACGCTGTTCGCCTTTCCGGTCGTTGCAGCAAGGAGGCCCGCCGGGAGATTGCCGGCTGGCGATTCGGCCGGATTCGAGGTCGGGGTTGAAAATATGGGGCATAACGACCTTTATGCCCCATTCCGAACCGGTCGTTGTCGCCGCCGGAGCCGAGAATCTGTTTTCCTTCCTACTTTTTTATGTAGCTCTTCAACGCTTCGACGTACTCCTCGAAAGCATCCACGCCTGTCGGGGTAATGCGGCAGAGCGTGCGGGGCATTTTTCCCCGAAAGGTCTTTTCGACCGTGATGTAGCCGGCTTTTTGCAGTTTGTCGATCTGTACGCTCAGGTTGCCCGCCGAAGCTCCCGTCTGTTCCCGGATGAAAACGAAGTCGGCCTCTTCGACCCCGAGGAGGATCGACATTACCGCCAGGCGCAGTTCCGAGTGCAGCAGGGGATTCAGTTCCTTGAACATCTTTTGTGCGATTGGTAGTTGATGATATGTCCCGGGACGACCATCATGATGAAAAATACGCCGGCAAAGATAAGGATTTCGTTGTTCAGGAGTCCGGCGGTTATCTCAATTCCGTCAGAAGTTGCGATTTTTTTCAGGAAATAGTCGTATAAAGGGAAGAGGACTGAAAGAGCCATACAGGTAAGTCCTGCGACGATGTATATTTTCGAACGAACGATCATTCCGGTTGTTGCCGTTGCCGTAGCCATCACCAGTGTAATGAGTTCGAAAAGACTGTGTCGGTAGGAGAGTCCGTGAAATAGCGAAAAGAGGAAGATCGGAATCAATGATAATGAGGATACTAACCAGACCTTGCCGACGATGCGGTCGATCTCCGTGCGGGGCTCCGTCGGCTTCTTGTCCGGGAACAACCGCATCAGCAGACAGCCGATGATGGGAATGAGAAACCAGGTGAAGCACCAGGCGGGATGGCATCCGGCGATGTTGAACCAGTAATTGAGCAGGGCGATCCCGACGGTCGTATAGCCCCATACGAGGAACGGGCGTCCCGCATGGTTTTCCAGCCGGTTGCGGGTGTTTTGAATCATGCGCGAGATGAGTTCCATACTCTCTCGTGTGTCTAATTTTCTCTCTTCCATACGCAGTGAGTTTTGATGATTATATATTTTAGCATGCCGCTTTTTTCTTTGCAGATTCGGGTATCCGTTCGTTGGCAGCCGTTTTTGACTGTGTTTACAAGGCATCCCTCGCCCCGAATGATTTCGGGCTGTTGTCCGACCGTATCGGAAATCGAGTTTTTTCGTGCGGTCCGACCGTCGGCGGATCACTCCGCATCGTCATCGTCCGAGAGTTTTGTCAGGTGGAATATCAGATCCAGAATAAGACCGAGCCCCCAGCCTGCCATGACCCACAGCACCCACCAATAGTGGGGCGTCGTGAGGGCATTGACTCCGGCCAGAAATGCACAAATTACTGCGTATGTTATCCATTCCCGGATGAGCCGGCGCTTTCTGCGTGCGGCTTTCGCATCGATTTTTCGAGTTGTTTCCATAGCTTTCGGTTTTTGTTGGTATTACAAATATAAACTACTTTATTTTATAAACCAAATAAAATGCCTGAAAAATTGAAATTTTACGATGATTCGGGGCAGGGGGCGTTGAGGATGAAATGTACGGGGTAGGCCGAAAGGCTTTACCGAGATCTGTTAAATTATGGTATTATATGCGACCGTTTTTTTTGAATTCGGCGGTAGCCGCAATTTTGCGGGCCGTTATTCGATGCCGGGTTCACCCTGAACTTTTTTCTTGGGAGGGCGCGAGAAACGTCCGAGCATTGTCGGTCAGATTCGGATCGGAGGGCAGTATATTGATTGAGATATATCTTTCGTGGCCCTTTATTCGACGGTTGCAGCGTCGAATCCGAAGGGACGTTTATTCGCGGGCTTGTGGCCGCGTTTATAATTCGCCCCTTGCCTGCATCCTTTTCCCGGAGGGGATTTGGGGTGCTGTGCTTTCGAAGAGGTACATTAAAGTATATAATCGCGCCGCATACTTTATCCGAGCAGGATCAGGCTGAGGGCCATGATCGCCATGCCGCTCATCACGCCGTAGATCGAGATGTGGGCTTCGCCGTATTCGCGGGCGGCCGGCAGCAGTTCGTCGATTGAGATGAAAACCATGATTCCGGCGACGCCTGCCAGGATGCAGCCCATCATGACGGGAGACATGAACGGCATGAGGATAAAATAGGCGAGCAGGGCGCCGACCGGCTCTGCCAAACCCGATAGGAGCGAATAGCGGAAGGCTTTCATCCGGTCGCCGGTGGCGTAAAAGACGGGGATCGAAACCGCGATACCTTCGGGTATGTTGTGTATGGCAATGGCGACGGCGATGGCGATACCCAGCGTGGGATTTTCGACGGCGGTGGCGAAGGTGGCGATGCCTTCCGGGAAGTTGTGGATGCCGATAGCCAGGGCGGTCATCAGTCCCATGCGCATCAGTTTGGCATTTTTCGGTTTCTTCTCCAGCTCTTCGATCATATGGGCTTCGTGCGGGTTCTCGACCGAAGGCACCAGCCGGTCGATGACGCCGATCAGCAGTACGCCGCCGAAAAAGGCCAGGGTCGTAATACCCATCCCGGTTTGGGGTCCGTAGATGGCTCCGATAGCCTCCCGTGCCTGTTGGAACAGTTCGACGAACGAAACGTAGATCATCACGCCGCCCGACAGTCCCAACGAGAACGAAAGCAGTCGCTTGTTGGTACGGTGAGCGAAAAGGGCTATTGTGCTGCCGATACCGGTTGCCAGGCCGGCGCCAAGGGTGAGCATCAGGGGTACAAAAAGAGTGTGAGCCATCTCGAATACTGTTTTTCAGTTGGTCTTTGCAAAGATAGTGCAAGCCGAAAGCTGTGTCAAATTTATTTGGATGCAACCGAGGCGCCGCCTGTTTTCTGTAAAGATCGTGCACGCGGAAGCCGTTCGGTTTTGTCGGAAGCGGCCAGGGGCTGCCTATTTGCCGTAAAGTTAGTGAATTTTATCCTTTCTTTGCCGGAGAACATCGAATAAGGAGTGTGCGTTGTGTGAAAATCCCGTCGTATGGCGATCGATTCACTACTTTCGGCAGGAGAAGATCACTATTCCCGGCGAGTCGCGTGTTTTCCCGATCCGGTCTTTTTTTGCGGCGCTTGAAAATATCGAGCGCAGTGCACGATGAAATTATTCTTGAAGAAATTTTATTTAATTTGTTGATAAGTAGTGTTATATGTATTTTTAGGGTGGAAGTGGACGATATTTTTCGGAAAAGATGGTGCGAATGGTGTAATAATTGTTACCTTTACCCAATAAACAAGGCAGGTTCATTCTGATCTTTATCTTCTTTGCATTTTCCCGGACCTATATCCCGTCCGGATTTTTCCATCGTTGAAATCGACCTTTGTAAACTTTCTTTGTTTAGGCAATTTCGCTTGAGTATGTCTGTCGCAGGCAGAAGAGAGCCGTTGCCGGGTTTTAACGATGTCCCGAAATTGAGATTATTTTTTTACTTGCATACGCCCGTTCTGACCGCCCTTTTTCAGCGTGGTTCGGGCAGATTGCGCTGTCGGGGAACAAGGTGTGCGTGACTGCGGTTTCGACCGGGAACAGGAAACTTCCTCGCTTCCGTTTTTCCGCTTCCGCACCGGATGCCTCCGCGACAGATGAAAACTCCGTCGTACGACGGAATTATACGATGATTATGACATTTAACGAATTGAAAATTACCGACCCTATTTTGAAGGCGATCGGTGAAAAAGGATACCTGGCTCCTACGCCCATTCAACAAAAGGGTATTCCCGTGGCGCTCGATGGGCGCGATATGCTGGGCATCGCCCAGACCGGGACGGGTAAGACGGCGGCGTTCGCCATTCCGATCCTGCAGCATTTGAGCAGTGGGATGCAGGCAGAGCCGACCGACGTGCCGCGCCGCAACCGGCGGGGGCGGAATCATGGTCGGGAATACGGAGTGCGGCCGATCCGGGCCCTGATCCTGACCCCTACCCGGGAGTTGGCCGTGCAGATCGGCGACAGTTTTTCGGATTACGGAAAATATGTCGGTCTGAAGCATCTGACGATTTTCGGCGGTGTGAAACAAGGCCCGCAGGTCGAGGCGCTTCGTGGCGGCGTGGATATTCTGATAGCTACGCCGGGGCGTCTGCACGATCTGATCGGACAGAGGTTCGTCGAACTCGACGCGATTACGCATTTCGTGCTGGACGAAGCCGACCGGATGCTCGACATGGGATTCGTCGCCGACATCAAACGTCTGCTGCCGCTGCTGCCGAAGTCGCGCCAGACCCTCTTTTTTTCGGCGACGATGCCTGCGGACATAGTGGCGCTCTCGAAAAGTATGCTGACCGACCCCGTGCGGGTGGAGGTGACTCCGGTTGCGTCGGCGGTGGATGCGATCGATCAGCGGGTCTATTTCGTGGAGAAGCCGGAGAAGAAGAAACTGCTCGTATCTCTGCTCCGCGAGGAGGATAAGTCCGTTCTCGTCTTCTCCCGCACCAAACACGGAGCGGACAATATTTCGCGTCTGCTCTCCAAGTCGGGTATTCGAAGCGAGGCGATTCATGGCAACAAGTCGCAGAATCACCGCCAGCGCGTACTCACGGATTTCAAGTCCGGCAAGATCCGGGTGATGGTCGCTACGGACATCGCTGCCCGTGGCATCGACATCCGGGAACTGGAGATCGTCATCAATTACGATCTGCCGGATGTGCCGGAAACGTACGTACACCGTATCGGCCGCACCGGTCGTGCCGGACATTCCGGAACCGCCCTTACGTTCTGCACCCCGGACGAGCGGCCGCTTATGAAAGACATACAGCGGCTGACGGGCAAAAAACTCAATGCGGAAACATACCGTGCATAATAATCTTTAAGTTGAATTTAATGGCAAAATCGCAAACATTCGGAAAAAGAGAGAACGAAAAGAAAAAGCAGGCCAAGCGCCTCGAAAAACAGAAACGCAGGGAAGAACGTCAGGCCGGAGGAAGCTCTTCGCTCGACGATATGATCGCCTATGTGGACGAGAACGGGAATATTACCGACACTCCGCCCCAGCTGCGGCCGAAAGTCGAGATCCAGCTCGAGGATATCGTGATAGCCACGCCTAAAAAGGAAGATATTGCGGCCGAACCGCTGAAAGGGCGTGTCGAGTATTTCAATACCGAGAAGGGGTACGGGTTTATCAAGGACCTGGCTTCGACGGAAAAATATTTTTTCCATATATCTTCGGCTCCCGAAGGGATCGGCGAGGGGCGGATCGTCCTTTTCGAACTCATGCGGGGTACACGCGGTATGAATGCGGTGAAAATCGCATTTGCGCAATAAACATTTATCCACAGTCAAAATAGAAAAAAATGAACATTTACGTATCGAATTTGAACTTCCGCACCCGGGGCGAGAGTTTGCAGACTTTATTCGGGGAGTACGGAGAAGTATCTTCCGCCAACATCATCACCGACCGCGAAACCGGCCGCTCGCGCGGCTTCGGTTTCGTCGAAATGCCGGACGAGTCGGCCGCACGGAACGCGATTAACGCGTTGAACGGTTTCGAGCTCGACGAGCGGGCTATCAACGTCAATGAGGCCCGTCCGAAGACCGAGCGCAGCGACCGGGGTGGTTACGGCTCCAATCAGGGCGGCAGTTACGGGCGCAACCGGTATTGATTCAGATCGGCCGGAAAGAGCGGGGAGGAGCGTTGAACGCCCCTCCCCGCTCTTCGATAAGGCCGTGCTTTTTCCGGCGGGGGATGGGGCGGAGGTTTCCGGAGGAACGCTCGATGGCCGTCCGGTCGGGTGGACGGGCGTCGGAGCGCGGACCGAAACTATCGTTCTGTCGTTGCAGGATGCCGGCGAAATTTTTTGGCCGGGTTGTCTTGCCGAAACCGTAAATTATGCTTACCTTTGCCCCTGATAACACCGGAACCCGATCAAGCCAATGTTTAGTTTCATACCGAACGCATTTCAGGAGGCCCAGTACGTACGGCGCCGTCATTTCCGGGGTAATCATTCGGAAAATATTTCCAATTTTTATTATAATTTTTCCAAGTTATTAGGGTAGCTGTCCAAGTTGCCCTATTTTTTTGTGCACCCGCTGCGGCGAGGTGCGAAACGGTACAGCAAAATGAAGACGATTCTCAAAGGTGCGAAGTTCTATCGGGACGGAAGGTTCGAAACGGGCGATCTGGCGATCGAAGACGGTAAAATCGTTGCCATAGGCGGTCGGGTCGCGCTTGAGGCGGACGACCGGGCAGTCGATTTGACGGGTTGTCATGTATTGCCGGGATTGGTCGATGTGCATGTCCACCTGCGCGAACCGGGTTTTTCGGAGAAAGAGACCATTGCGACGGGTACGGCCGCCGCGGCCCGCGGGGGTTATACCACCGTTTGTCCGATGCCGAATCTCAATCCGGCTCCCGATTCGCCGGAGCATCTGGAAGCGGAGCTGGCTCTGATCCGCCGCGATGCGGTCGTTCGGGTGCTGCCTTACGGTTCCATTACGCGGGGACAGAAGGGACGCGGGGAGCTGGTCGATTTCGGGGCTCTGGCCGGAGAGGTCGTGGGCTTCTCGGACGACGGACGGGGGGTGCAGGGGGAGGAGCTGATGGCCGAAGCCATGCGTCGCGCCGCAGCGGTCGGCAAGCCGATCGTGGCCCATTGCGAAGTCGATGAATTGCTGAAAGGAGGGTATATCCACGACGGTGTTTATTGCCGCGAGCACGGGCACAAGGGTATTTGCTCCGAGAGCGAGTGGCGGCAGGTGGAGCGCGATATAAAATTGGCAGCCGAAACCGGATGTCAGTATCATGTCTGCCACGTTTCGACCAAGGAGAGCGTCGAGCTGATTCGCCGGGCGAAGGCCGCCGGGTTGAAAGTCAGCGGCGAAACGGCTCCGCACTACCTGCTGCTCTGCGACGAGGATTTGCAGGAGGACGGTCGTTTCAAGATGAATCCGCCGCTGCGGGGACGTGAAGACCGCGAAGCCCTGCGGCAGGCCGTCGCCGACGGGACGATCGAGGTGATCGCCACGGATCATGCGCCTCACACCGCCGAACAGAAATCGCGCGGATTGGCCGGCAGCGCGATGGGTATCGTGGGGTTGGAGTGTGCTTTCCCGCTGCTCTATACCTATTTGGTGAAGCCGGGGCTGCTTACGCTGGAGCAGCTCGTCGAGCGGATGTCGATGGCTCCGCGCCGGATTTTCGGCCTCGGCGGAGGCTTGCAGGCGGGCGAACCGGCTGATTTAACGGTGTTCGACCTCGATGCGGAGTACGAGATCGATCCCGAAACCTTCCTGTCGAAAGGCCGCGCTACGCCTTTTGCCGGCTGGCGGGTTGCGGGCCGTACGCTCTGGACGCTGGTCGGAGGACGTACGGCATACGCGACGGAGCGTTTCCGATAGACGGGGCGGGAGCGATGTGCGCGGATTGTCCCGGATCGGAATACGAAATGCGATTCCGTTTTTCGACGGGCGGTGACTGCGGTCGTCGCGGATTCTGCCGGATGCGGGAAACAGGGCCGGAAATTGAAAAATGAACGAAGACAAATTACGAAATAACCGAATATGAAACCATTCACCAAAAAAATCGTGCTTGAGTCGGGCCGCGAGTTCTACGGCTACGGTTTCGGCGCGGACCGGGAGGCGACGGGCGAGATCGTGTTCAATACCTCGATGGTCGGCTACCAGGAGATTCTCTCCGATCCCTCCTATACCGACCAGATGGTCGTGATGACCTATCCGCTGATCGGCAACTACGGCATTACGGACGAGGATTACGAAACCAAGTATCCGACTATCGGCGGTATGATCGTGCGCGAATACAACGACCTGCCGAGTAATTTCCGCTATACCAAGACCCTTGGCGAAGTATGCGAGGAGTACGGCATACCCTGCGTCTGGGGGATCGATACCCGTATGCTGACGCGCATTATTCGTGACGAGGGTACCCAGCGGGTGATCGTCGTCGATGCGTCGATGCCGCAGGAGGAGGCCCTGCGCCGCCTGAAGGAGGCGCCCGTGCGCCGCGACATGGTCGAGCGCGTGAGCTGCCGCAAGCGTTGGTTCTCCCGCACGGCCAATCATCGTTTCGACGTGGTGGCGGTCGATTGCGGCATCAAGCACAACATCATCCGCAAGCTCAACGAGAAGGGTTGCAACGTGACGGTAGTGCCCTACGATATTACGGCCGAGGAGGTGATGGCTTTCCGTCCCGACGGACTTTTCCTCTCGAACGGTCCCGGCGATCCGACCGACGTGCAGCCGGTCATCGAGATGGTCCGCACGCTTCGGGGGCGCCTGCCGATCTTCGGTATCTGCCTGGGACACCAGGTGATTTCGCTGGCTTACGGAGCCCGCACCTTCAAGATGAAATTCGGACATCGCGGCGGTAACCACCCCGTGAAGAACCTCGAAACGGGCAAGGTCGAGATCACGAGCCAGAACCACAGCTTTGCGGTCGATACGGAGTCGCTGAAGGGCACCGGACTGACCCTTACGCACCTGAATCTGCTGGACGATACCGCCGAAGGCGTCGAATGCCGCGCCGATCGGATTTTCAGCGTCCAGTATCATCCGGAGAGTGCGCCCGGTCCGCAGGACAGCACCTATTTGTTCGATAAGTTTATCAAAATGATGGAGGAGAGTCAAAATGCCTAAGAGAACGGATATCAAGAAAGTGATGGTGATCGGCTCCGGCCCGATCGTGATCGGCCAGGCTGCGGAGTTCGACTACGCGGGTACGCAGGCTTGTCTGGCCCTCAAGGAAGAGGGGTACGAGGTCGTGTTGGTCAATTCCAATCCGGCGACGATCCAGACCGACGTGCAGATTGCCGATAAAGTCTATATGGAGCCGCTGACGCTCGAGTACGTGGCCAAGATCGTCCGTTACGAGCGTCCCGATGCCATCGTGCCGGGACTGGGCGGGCAGACGGGCCTGAATCTGGCCGTGCAGCTCGCCAAGAAAGGCGTGCTTCAGGAGTGTCAGGTGGAGATTCTGGGTACTTCGTTCCAGAGCATCGAGCAGGCCGAGGACCGCGAACTCTTCAAGGAGCTTTGTCAGTCGCTGGGCGAGCCGGTGCTGCCGTCGCTGATTGCTAACAATATCGACGAGGCGGTCGAGGCGGCGAAGCGGATCGGTTACCCCGTCGTGTTGCGTCCGGCCTTTACGCTGGGCGGTACGGGCGGCGGCTTCGCCGACGACGAGACGCAGTTGCGCGAGATGATGCGCAATGCGCTTTCCCTCTCCCCGGTGCATCAGGTGCTGATCGAGAAGAGCATCAAGGGGTATAAGGAGATCGAATACGAGGTGATCCGCGACCACAACGATACGGCCATTGCGATCTGCAATATGGAAAACATCGATCCGGTCGGCGTCCATACGGGCGACTCGATCGTGGTGGCTCCGAGCCAGACGCTGACCAACAAGGAGTATCAGTTGCTGCGCGACAGCGCCCTGCGGCTGATCCGTGCCCTGAAGATCGAAGGCGGCTGCAACGTGCAGTTCGCGCTCGATCCCCTCTCGTTCAACTACTACCTGATCGAGGTCAATCCCCGCGTGTCGCGGTCGTCGGCTCTGGCGTCGAAGGCCAGCGGCTATCCGATCGCCCGCGTCAGCGCCAAGATCGCCGTGGGCCTTACGCTCGACGAGATCCGCATCGCCAATACGCCGGCCAGCTTCGAACCGGCTCTCGACTATGTGGTTACCAAGATCGCCCGCTTCCCGTTCGACAAGTTCAGCGACGCTTCGAACCAGCTCGGAACCCAGATGAAGGCGACGGGCGAGGTGATGTCCGTGGGCCGCACGATGGAGGAGAGCCTCCTGAAGGCGGTGCGCTCGCTCGAAACGGGGGTCTGCCATATCTACCATAAGAAATTCGACGACTGGACGGTCGATCGGATGCTCTCCTATATCAAGGAGGGAACGGACGACCGTCTTTACGCCATCGCCGAGCTGATCCGCCGGGGCGTCGAGCTGGCGCTGATCTACAACAGCACCAAAATCGACATGTTCTTCCTCGAGAAGTTTAAGAACATCGTCGAGTTCGAAAAGGTCGTAGCGGCCAATCCCCGCGACATCGAAACGTTGCGCGACGCCAAACGCATGGGTTTTAGCGACAAGTTCATCGGTCAGTTGTGGGGCATGAGCCAGAAGGAGATGTTCCTGCTGCGGCGCGAGCACAATATTTTCCCGGTTTATAAGATGATCGATACCTGCGCGAGCGAGTTCTCCTCCTATGTGCCGTATTTCTATTCCACTTACGAGCAGGAGAACGAGTCGATCGTGAGCGAACGCGAGAAGATCGTGGTGCTCGGGTCGGGACCGATCCGCATCGGGCAGGGCGTCGAGTTCGACTATTCGACCGTGCATGCCATCTGGTCGATCCGCGCCGCCGGGTACGAGGCGATCATCATCAATAACAATCCCGAAACCGTTTCGACGGACTATACCACCAGCGACAAGCTCTATTTCGAGCCGCTGACCGTAGAGGACGTGATGAACGTTATTACGCTCGAAAAACCGAAAGGGATCGTCGTGTCGCTCGGCGGCCAGACGGCGATCAACCTCGCTGAGCCGCTGCACGAACTGGGTGTGCCGATCATCGGTACGGGTGTCGAGGCGATACGGAATGCCGAAGACCGGGGTTGTTTCGAGAAGATCATGGAGGAGTTGGGAATACCCCAGCCTGAGGCCGAGGCCGTGACCGATATCGAAGCCGGTGTGCGAGCCGCCGAACGGATCGGCTACCCGGTGCTGGTGCGCCCGAGCTACGTGCTGGGCGGCCGGGCCATGCAGATCGTTTCGAACGAGGAGCGTTTGCGCCACTATCTCCAGACGGCGGTCGAAGTCAATGAGGACAGCCCTGTGCTGGTCGATCGTTATATTATGGGCCGCGAACTGGAGGTGGACGCCATCTGTGATGGCAAGGATGTCTTCATTCCCGGTATCATGGAGCACGTCGAGAAGACGGGCATCCACTCCGGCGACTCGATCAGCGTCTATCCGACCTTCAGCGTGAGCCAGAAAGCCAAGGACAAGATCATCGATTATACCGTGCGGCTGGGCCGCCGGATCGGTATCGTCGGTCTGTATAATATCCAATTTATCCTCGACGGGGAAGAGGACGTATATGTGATCGAGGTGAATCCCCGTTCGTCGCGCACCGTGCCGTTCCTTTCGAAAGCGACGGGTGTCCCGATGGCTGACATCGCCACACGGGTCATCCTGGGTCATTCGCTTCGGGAGCAGGGCATTACCGAAGTATATGGCAGGGAGCGCTCCCGCTGGTTCGTCAAGGCCCCGGCCTTCTCGTTCGCCAAGATCCGCGGCATGGAGTCCTACCTCTCGCCCGAGATGAAATCCACGGGCGAGGCGATCGGATACGACAACAAGCTCACCCGGGCGCTCTACAAGGCGCTCCAGTCGTCGGGTATGACCGTCGCCAACTACGGTACGATCTTCCTCACGATCGCCGACAAGGACAAGCAGGATGCGCTGCCGCTGGTACGGCGCTTTTATGACCTGGGTTTCAATATCGAGGCGACGAAGGGCACGGCGGAATTCCTGCGTCAGCATGGTATTCGCACCCGTACGCGCCGCAAGTTGAGCGAAGGCAGTACGGAGATCATCGACTCGCTGCGCCAGGGCCATGTGAGCTATGTCATCAATACGATCGACATCAACCAGCACAACACCCGGCTGGATGGTTACGAGATTCGCCGCACGGCCGTCGAGAACAACGTGACGATCTTCACGGCGCTCGAAACGGTAAAGGTCCTGCTGGATGTATTGGAGGAGATAACCCTGGGTGTTTCGACCATTGATGCCGAATAGTTTTCGATTTCATGCGGCAACTGCGTCACATCCCTCTTTGATCCGAATGGAAAAGACGGATAGTGTTCCCCATCCGCTTCAAAGTCACGATGCACCGCATTTGTCGGCCTGAAATCAAAAGCGAGTTTCGTTCAGAGAGCACCTTTCGCACCTTCTCGCAGTCCGCGACAGTCCCATACCAGCGAGTATGCTCTTGCCGTGTCCTGCTTCGGTCGGCGCGAAACCGGCTCCTTTGAAATTGAGACGAAAGCGAAGCACATAGTTTGGAAAAGAAAAATGTATAAAAAAGGCATATATACTGTTACGGCCAACGAACCGCTGACGCCCTCCGTCTGGCGGATGACGCTCGAGGGGGATACGCAATACCTGACCCGTCCCGGGCAGTTCGTCAATATCGAGGTCGAAGGGCTCTACCTGCGCCGTCCGATTTCGGTGTGCGACTACGACGAGCGGACGCTGACACTGATCTATAAGGTCGTCGGCGAAGGCACGGCCCGGTTGAGTGAAATGAAGGCGGGCGTCAAGCTCGACCTGCTGACCGGCCTGGGGAACGGCTTCGATCCGGATGCGGAGTGCCGCAGGCCTCTGTTGGTCGGAGGCGGAGTGGGCGTTCCGCCCCTCTACAACCTGGCCAAAAAACTGATTGACAAGGGTAGAAAAGTGACTGTGGTGTTGGGATTCAATACCGCTTCGGAGGTTTTCTACGAGGAGGAGTTTCGGGCGCTCAGTGCGGAGGTCTTCGTAACGACAGCGGACGGCACGCACGGGACAAAGGGTTTCGTAACGACGGCGATCGCTGAAAAGAAGCCGGATTTTGATTATTTTTACGCCTGCGGCCCGCTGCCGATGCTGCGTGCATTGAGCGATGCGACGGGCGACATCCCGGGCGAATTGAGTTTCGAGGAGCGCATGGGCTGCGGCTTCGGCGGCTGCATGGGTTGTTCCTGTCAGACGAAAAACGGGGCCAAACGTATCTGTAAGGAGGGGCCGGTGTTGAAAAAGGAGGAGATTATATGGTAAACGAATCCAAGAAAAACTTCGATACGTCGGTGACGCTGAGCGGCCTTCGGCTGGATAATCCGGTCGTGCCGGCCAGCGGTACGTTCGGCTACGGCAACGAGTACAAGGATTTTTACGACATCAACATTCTCGGGTCTTTCTCCTTCAAGGGGACGACGCGCGAGGCTCGCTTCGGCAACCCCACGCCCCGCATCGCCGAGTGTACGGCGGGGATGATAAATGCCGTCGGGTTGCAGAATCCTGGCATCGATGCGGTGATCGGCGAAGAGCTGCCCCGGCTGAAGACATTCTTCCGCAAGCCGGTGATCGCCAATATCAGCGGCTTTTCGGTCGAGGAGTATGCCTATTGCTGCGAGCGGATCGACAAGGAGGAACAGGTCGGTTTGATCGAGGTCAATGTAAGCTGTCCCAACGTGCGGCACGGCGGCATGAGCTTCGGCACGTCGCCCGAAGCGGCGGCCGAGGTGAC
>ERZ780140.471-NODE-471-length-13139-cov-1.86174_pt1 | contig 13139 bp, 10 predicted proteins | sample MGYA00511475_ERZ780140 | MGnify/ENA primary metagenome ERZ780140 (study PRJEB29588, sample SAMEA2151034) | human gut metagenome | biome: human gut; feature: human-associated habitat; material: faeces | place: Denmark | collected 2008/2010 ...
CCAGTGTGCGTACGCTGCCGACGGTGAGGTTCGTAGGTTCTTGATATCCGCGGTACAGACGGCTGAATACGTGATATACGTTTTCCCCCGGCCGGATGGCGTAGCGTCCGGTGTGTATATTTTCGGAATATTTCTTGTATTGGGCCATCCAGCGGAAGCCGGTGAAGCTTCGAGGATGGCCTTGTTGTTCCACCTTATTATATATGGAGTCGGCGGTGTCGTCGCGGTCTATATAGATATAGACTGTCTTTTTCGGATGGAATTGCGGGGCAAACAGATAGTAGTATACTGTTCCTGCACAAGCTGCTCCAATAAGAATCAGTGCGACGAATGTTCCGATAATGATTTTCTTCTTTTCCATTTTGTTTTACTGCATCTTTAGTCGGGCAAAGTTAGTAAAAAATGGAGTGAAAACCATCAAGTCATATCAGTTAATTCGATAGCTGACAAAGGCTATGCGTTTGCTGTCCGGTGCCCATGAGTTGACATTGATGGTGCCTTGTCCGCCGAAAAGCTTTAACAATGTCTTGGGTTCTCCACCGTTTGCGGGCATTAGGCGCAGCTCTACGTTCTTGTTTGCCAGGTGCTCTCCCGGTTCCAGGTCACCTTTGTAGTAGGTGATGAATACAACGGATTTTCCGTCAGGGGAGATGTGGGGGAACCAGGAGTTACGGGTTTCGTCAAAGGTCATCTGGGTCTGTTCGGAGCCGTCTGCCTTCATGCGCCAGACTTGCATGAGTCCGGTGCGTACGGAATTGAACCAGATGTATTGTCCGCAGGGGGAATATTCCGGTCCGTCATCCAGACCTTCGGCAGTGGTCAGGCGGGTTTCTTCACCTCCTTCCGCCGGGATGGTATAGACGTCATAGTTGCCGTTTCGTTCGGCGCAATAGGCAAGCTCTTTGCCGTCGGGGCTCCAACCGTGGAGGTAGCTGGGAGCCATAGGTGTTATTAAACGGGGAGTGCCGCCCGTGATGGGAAGTGTATAAATGCGCGATTTATAGTCTTCTTTCGTCCCGTGGCTGATGGCTATCTGCTGTCCGTCGGTCGAGAGGACGTGGTCGTTGTTGCAGTTTTGGGCAAATCCGGTGTTTATCAGTTCCGGTTCGGCAGGCGAGGTGGGGGAAAGGCGGTAAAGCTTTCCTTCGCTGTTGTATAGCAGCCATTGCCCGTCGGGCGTCCAATTGGGAGCTTCAATCCGGTAGGGAAATTCTTTTACGACGGTCCGGTTACCGTTAGTTACATCCAGTATTTCGAGGACGCTGGTAATCTCGTTTTTTTGTTGAGCGGTTGCGGTCAGTGCAACAGTTGCAAAGAAGGGGATTAGATAGGGTTTCATGTTCATATCGTATTTAATAAATCTCCGCAAGATACATTTTTTATTGGAAACTACATAGTCGGAGCATGCTTTTTTCAGAGAGAATCTGTAGTGATGGTCGAATGCGTAGTGCTTATCATATGAATAGTCCGGGATTCTTGAAATAGTTGTCCACATACTGCCAGTTGTCGGTGTCGAGCGGCGTGTGCGAAGTCATGTACGATAGGGAGCTTTTGTCTCTACTATCTCGCTGTCCAGACTAATCAGGTCTTTGCCCAAGCGGACAATGCGGGCATGTAGTCGGTGCCGACTTCCCTCTTTCCGCCTCCACCGAATGACAACCATCCTGTACCTTCGTCATCTATCACGGCACCCGGGTCGAAAGGAGCCCTGCAGTGGCCTAATCCTTGGGTGAACTGGCTCACCAGCATACGTCTTACCGTCCGATTCCACCCGCGATACGATGGATGGCGCCCATGAGGCTATACCCCATGGCGAGAGGGCCTTTACGTCAATCAGTCCGTGATAAGTCCAATTTACCATGTCATCGGTGGACAGCATGACCAGTGAATGGGATGTATTGGTATGTGTTTTTGCCGTATTTTCCCACACTGTCCAGTTGCTGGGTGTCATTGGTTCCATACACATAGAGCCTTCCGTTGTATTCCACCGATGTCGGGTCGGCCACAAAAATGAAATCCAACAGCGGGTTGGCGTTTCCACTGAAGAATTGGGGTGATTCTACCGGACGCGTGTCTTTCTTTCTTGAATCGGAAAGCGCCCACACATTATTTCCTGCGGATATAGCCGCCAGCAGCAAAGCCGCTGTAAATAACTTGATTCTTTCCATTTTTTTATAGTATGTTATAGAAACCTATGGTAGCCTTTTGATTTTGGCTTGTGTTCTTCAATCACCTCAATCCTTTATTTAAGATTGAAAAATCGGGTTATTGAAAAGTTGCCGCAAATATTGGGAATTACTATGTATAATATAAGGTGTATTATGTTTTTAATAATGTGCCTATATGTTTCAAGTTATCATTGTAATCAGATGGTGCTGTTTTAAACTAGCTTTACTTGCTTTGGGATAATTATGCGGCTATGGATTAAACTGTTTGGAAGGGCATTGTGTTTTATGCAAATATATTCGTAGAAGAGCGTTTTTTATTCTAACAATTCTTGAAAAGAAAAAGCACTGATTATTCCAGATAATCAGTGCTTGAATATCGAGCCGCTAGCCAGACTTGAACTGGCGACCTACGCGTTACGAATGCGTTGCTCTACCAACTGAGCTATAGCGGCAATAAGCTTTTGTTTACGGGGTGCAAAGGTACATCTTTATTTGAAAAGGCAAAAAGAATCTCTGTTTTTTTTAGAAATATTTTAGTGGGATAATTTTCTATTTGAATGTCCTGAACTTTATTGCCATAAAAATTGGATAATAAAACGAAAAGAAGCATCTTTGTCGTAGGTCCTATAGCAAATAAGTCTGATACTGATTATGAATTTAAGAATCTATTATAAATATCTTTCTTCACGCATAGCGTCCAAATGGACGGTGTTGTTGGTAGATGTAATTATCGTTGTGATTTCCATGCTTTCTGCATGTTTTTTGCAATATAGGCTTTCGTCCGTATCTTATGAAATTTCTTTGTATGTATGGCTGACCATTTTGGCTGTCTTGTGTAATATCTGTTTCTTTCATATTCTCCGTACTTATGTGGGTGTTATCCGTTTTTCCTCTTTTGTAGATATTTATCGTGTGTTTTGGAGTCTTACGATAAGCTATGCTGTACTGTTTTTAGGGAATTACTGTTGGTCTGTTTCGGGGCTTGGAGAAACTTTGCCGAACAGCATTCTGTTTATAGCATATATGTTCACCTTCTCTCTGATGGCTTGTATGCGCATTGCTGTGAAGATGCTTTATGAAGCTATTGCTTTTGATGCACGTCATTGCGTGAATGTTTTTATTTATGGATTCCATGGGACTGGAGTCAATGTTGCAAAATCCTTGAGAGTTAGTCGTAATAATCATTATCGCCTGCGTGGCTTTATTTCGGACGAACCTGATATGATAGGTAAACATACGATGGGATGCAGGGTATATCCCAATGATGAGCAGCTGTTTGACCGTCTAAAGAAAAAGAAAGTGGATACAATCATTATCTCTCCAAGCAAGGTGTCGGATTTGGAAAATTCCGGAATGCTGGATAAACTGTTCTCTCATGATATTCATGTAATGACCGTTCCTCCCTTAAGCGATTGTATGGACGATGGACTGATAAAGGACATTCAAATAGAAGATTGGCTCCGTAGAGAACCGGTACAAGTTGACGTGCGTAAAATTACGGCCCATATCGAGGGGCGTAGAGTAATGGTTACGGGAGCGGCGGGAGCTGTAGGAAGGGAAATCGTCCGCCAGTTGGCTACACTGAATCCTTATCAGTTGATTCTGGTAGATCAGGCAGAATCCCCATTGTATGATGTACAGTTGGAATTGTCTGATCATTGGAAGAATCTGGAGGTCCGTGTATTGGTTGCAGATGTTGCTAACCGTACGCGTTTGGAGGCTATATTTGAAGAAACACGTCCTCAACTTGTTTTTCATTCTGCTGCTTATAAGCATGTACAACTGATGGATGATTTTGTGTCGGAGGCAATTCAAACGAATATATCGGGGACAGTGAATATTGCAGACCTGGCGGTAAAGTATAGAGTGTCCCGTATGGTTATGATATCTGCTGCTAATGCACGTCATCCGGAAAATGCTATGGAATATAGTAAGCGTGTGGCGGAAATATATGTGCAGTCATCTGATTGCAGGTTGAAACGCGACAAAGGGGAAACTGATATGTTCATAGTACGTTTGGGTGAGGTGTATCCGACGAATACTCATTGTTTGATTACCATGTCTGAAGCTTGTATGCTCACCCTGGAAGTGGGAGTCATGGGGGATGGGGGAGAAGTGTACATTGTGGGAGGGCCTGGGGATGGACTTTTGGATTCTGTAATCAGTGAAAAGATAAAGCGTGAAAAGCCATCTGTTGATGATTATGAACATGTGCGGGAAGAAGTGCTGGCCTTGGTGCAATATAGTTATACTGAAAAAAAGGCTATTTTGATTGGACTAATGAAAAAAATAGTGCCAATTTTCCCGCTTTCTTCTACCCAATGAAAAGACGTGAAAGTGACAGCTTTTTAATGCTTTTTCTGAAACTTAGAGGTGGAATAAATGTATATTATAAAAATAATATATTACCTTTGTGCCCGATTTATATTTATTACAAGAACTCAAAAGATTAATCAGAATATCTTATGCGTAGATTAATAACACTATTCTTTTTGGTATTTACTTTGTCAGGGGTAGCTTTTGCTCAGCAGATGTCAGATGATCAGGTTGTTCAGTATGTAAAAAGCGCTCAGCAGATGGGCAAAAATCAAAAGCAGATTACTACTGAATTAATGCGGCGGGGAGTGACAAAGGAACAAGTTGAAAGAATTCAGAAAAAGTATGAAAACTCTAAATCTGGAAGTCCGCAGAGCAATACCCAAGATGAGAAGCGTTCTCGTCAACGTGGTGAAATGAGTGGCGTAGTCAAAGGGCTGCGTACAACTTCGGAAACTTATTCTGCCAGACAAACGGATGTTGCAGGGGATTCTTTACAAATGATGGATAATCGTTCCTTGTCTCAAGAGAAGGAAACAGAGGATCCGACTTCGCAAATTTATGGTCATAATATTTTTACTAACGATAATTTGACTTTCGAACCCAATGTGAATGTTGCTACTCCCGAGAATTATCGTCTGGGGCCTGGTGACGAGGTGATTATTGATGTGTGGGGAGCTTCTGAAACAACGATTCGACAAACAATCTCTCCGGAAGGAAGTATTCTTGTGAATAATTTAGGACCGGTTTATCTGAGTGGCAAAACTGTAAAGGAAGCCAATAATTATTTGAAACAAGAATTTGCCAGAATATATTCCGGAGTAACCGGAAATGTTCCGTCTACCCAAGTTAAACTGACATTAGGAGAAATACGTTCTATTCAAGTAAACGTTATGGGTGAAGTTGTGGTGCCCGGAACTTATACCCTCTCATCATTTGCTTCCGTATTTCATGCTTTATATCGTGCAGGTGGTGTGAACCCGATTGGTAGTTTGCGCAGTATTAAAGTGATTCGCAATGGAAATACAATAGCGGATTTGGATGTTTACGATTTACTTATGAAAGGAAAAATGAAGGATGACATCCGTCTGCAGGATGGTGATGTAATTCTTGTGGATCCTTACCAGTCACTGGTACAGATATTAGGTAAGGTAAAACGTCCGATGTTTTATGAAATGAAACCCACTGAAACCGTAGGTACATTATTGAAGTATTCAGGTGGTTTTACGGGTGATGCTTATAAGAAAGCATTACGTATAATCCGTAAAAGTGGACGTGAGCATCAAATTTATAATGTGGATGAGATGGATTATTCCGTATTCCGCGTAGATGACGGTGATAAGATAACGGTTGATTCCGTTTTACAGCGTTTTGAGAATCGTGTGGAAATCCGCGGTGCTGTATATCGTGAAGGTTTGTATCAGTTGGACGGTACGATGAATACAGTGAAGCAGCTGATTAAGAAAGCGGAAGGACTTCGCGGAGATGCATTCTTAAACCGTGCTATAATCGATCGTGAACTTGAAGACTTGTCGCATGAGGTTATACAAGTAGATGTGAAAGGTTTGCTGAACGGGACGGCTGCAGATATTCCTTTGCAGAAGAATGACATTTTATATATTCCAAGTATTCATGACTTGAAGGAAGAAGCTACACTTACCATTCATGGTGAAGTTGCCAATCCGGTTACATATCTCTATTCTGATAAAATGACAGTAGAGGATTTGGTGTTGCAGGCTGGTGGCTTGTTGGAGGCAGCGGCTACGACGAAAGTTGAAGTGGCACGGCGTATGAAAGATACGAAGAGTACATCTTTCAGTACTACAGTAGGCCAGAATTTCTCTTTTGATTTGAAAGATGGCTTATTGGTGGGAGAAGGAAGCCAGGATTTCCATCTTGAACCTTTTGATGAAGTTTATATTCGTAAGAGTCCGTCTTATTTTAAACAACAGAATGTTATGGTGGGAGGAGAAGTTCTTTTTAGCGGTAATTATGCACTATCGAAAAAAAATGAACGTTTGAGTGACTTGATAGCTAAGGCTGGTGGAGTGACTCCCGATGCTTATGTAAAAGGAGCGCGTCTTATTCGTAGGATGACCGAAGAAGAATTTCGCCGTAAAGAAGATGCCCTGCGTATGGCGCAAGCGGGAGGTGGAGATTCCATATCTGTAAAAAAATTGGATTTGTCTGATACCTATTCTGTAGGTATAAATCTGGGAGAGGCTTTGAAGAATCCCGGTTCAGATGCTGATATGGTGCTTCGTGAGGGAGATGTGTTATTTGTTCCGGAGTACGTAAGTACAGTGAAAATCAACGGTGCTGTAATGTATCCGAATACAGTTTTATATAAAAAGGGTGAAAGCTTGAAATATTACATCAATCAAGCTGGTGGTTTTGGTAATGATGCCAAGAAACGTAAGGTCTATGTAATATACATGAATGGTACAGTTTCTCGTTTAAAAGCAGGGAACAAGAAAGCCATTGAACCTGGTTGTGAAATAATTGTTCCAAGTAAAGAACAGAAAAAGAAGATGACTACTGCTGAAATTCTGGGAATGGGAAGTACGACAGCTTCTATTGCAGCGATGATTGCGACTATGGTTAATCTCTTTAAGTAATTTGAATTATGAGCGAAGAAAGAATACAAAACATAACCTCTCCACAACCTGAGGAACAAGAAATAGATTTGATAGAACTGGCCCAGAAAGTATGGGCTAGTCGCAAATTGGTTTTTAAGGCGTGTGGTATCGCTGCTCTTGTAGGACTGGTTGTTGCATTTAGTATTCCTAAGGAGTACTCTACAAGTGTGACATTGGCTCCGGAGAGTGGTGGCAAATCTGGTGGTGGAAGTATGGGAGCCCTTGCAGCCATGGCGGGTATCAATTTGGGCACTTCTTCTGGTGAGGATGCTTTGTCACCCGAACTTTATCCTGATATTGTAAGTTCTACTCCTTTTCTGATTGAACTGTTCGATGTTAAAGTCAAGGATCAGAAAGCAAAAGTAGACACGACTTTATATGCTTATTTGAAAGAAGAACAGCGTTCTCCTTGGTGGAGTGCAATTTTCTCCGCTCCTTTTAAGGTGTTAGGATGGACATTGTCTTTGTTTAAGGATGAACCGGAAGAGGGGGACGCAAAGCTGGATCCTTTTCGTCTTACTAGAGATGAGTCTGCCATTGCAGATGCTTTAAGTAAACGTATCTCTGTTTCCGTAGACAAAAAGACAGGTGTGACAACCTTGTCTGTTACTATGCAGGATCCTTTGATATCTGCTTCGCTGACGGATACCGTGATGCATTGCCTGCAGAACTACATCACAGATTATCGGACTAATAAGGCTCGTCATGATTTGGCATTTACCGAAAAACTTTATGGAGAAGCAAAGGCCAGTTATGAGGATGCCCAGAAGAAATACGCAAATTTTGTAGATGCAAACCAGAATATAATATTACTGAGTTATCGCGCAGAGCAAGAGCGTTTACAGAATGAAATGAATTTAGCCTATCAAGTATATACACAAGTGTCTCAACAATTGCAGATGGCAAGAGCTAAGGTGCAGGAGATTACACCGGTATATACGGTTGTCCAGCCGGCTACGGTACCTTTGAAGCCTGCAAAGCCCAATAAATTGATGATTTTGATCGGCTTCATGTTCTTGGCAGGTGTCGGCAGTGTGGGATGGATATTATTTGTAAAAGATTTATTAAAGGGATGGAAAAAGCAAACAATATGATGACGGATAATGATATGATGTGCTGGCATGCATTGTACACAGCACCCAAGTCTGAACATAAGTTGATGCAGCGTTTGAATGCTGCGGGATATACTACATATTGCCCGATGCAGGCTGTGTTTGTAAAATGGAAAGGGCATACCCGAAAGGTGATTACTCCTCTTTTTTCCGGATGTTTGTTTGTTGCCGGTAATGTGTCGGAAGTTACCTCATTGGCTTCCTCGCAGAAGGCTGCTATATTAGTAGATAATGAAGGAAAAAGTTTGTCTATTGAGGCGGGCAAAGCAGAACTTCCTGCCAAGTTTGCCCAATTGCTGAAGTTATGATGAAGCTGATAACAGAAGAGCTGCTGGATACCGTTACTTCACGAGCTAAGGAGAACTCCCGTTTACGTATGAATTATAATTTTCATGCGTCTATGGATGCTCCTATTCATCGGTTGCTGAATGCTTTGGAACCGGGAACTTATCTTCCTCCTCACCGTCATACAGGTAAGGAAGAAACTTATCTGGTTTTGCGTGGAAGTCTGCTGGCATTTTTTTATGATGATGCCGGTAATGTAACAGATAAGGTATGCCTCAATCCTTCGGAAGGTAAATATGGTCTGGAAATTCCTTCTAATACATGGCATAGTATTATTGCCTTGGAGTCAGGTACCGTTATTTTTGAAATTAAAAAAGGCCCATATCAGCCTCTACCCTCAGAGGATTTGGCTTCGTGGGCTCCTCAGACTTCTGATACGGAAGGAATAAAGGCTTTTATGAAGCGGATGTTGGAACTTTAACATTTTCCCGATAAAAAAACATAGGAAAGCCTCCCGATATTTTTTATTGTATACCGGGAGGCTTCTTTATGCACCATATTTTCAGTCGAACAGACTCTTGAACTTCTTGAATATTTTCTCCTTAATCGAAGTATTTGGCTTGAAGTTATCCGATTCTTCCATCTCCTCCAGCGCCTTCTTCTCATCCTTGTTCAGCGTTTCGGGTACGTATACGCTGACATTTACCAGCAAATCTCCCGTGCCGTATCCGTTCACGTTGGGTAAACCTTTGCCGCGCAGGCGGAGCACTTTTCCCGGTTGCGTACCTGAGTCAATTTTTACTTTCACCTTTCCATCAATCGTGGGAATTTCTACCGCACCACCCAAGGCTGCTGTCGGGAAGCTGAGGAGCAGATTGTAAATCAAGTCGTTTTCATCGCGTATCAAGTTCGGGTCTTGTTCTTCCTCTACAAGAATCAGCAAGTCTCCCGGCACGCCGTTGTGCTTGCCTGCGTTTCCTTTTCCTCCCATAGAGAGTTGCATACCTTCTGCAACGCCTTTCGGAATTTTTACGGTTACTACTTCTTCACCGTATACAATGCCTTCACCGGCACACTCCTTACACTTGTTCTTGATGATTTTGCCCTCACCGCCACACGTCGGGCAGGTGGTTCTTGTCTGCATGGTGCCGAGTATGGTTTGCTGGTTACGGATTACCGTGCCGCTGCCGTTACAAGTCGGGCAGGTCTCTGAACCACCGTCACCTTCGGCTCCCGTACCATGACAGTGGGTACAAGGCACGTATTTCTTCAGTTTGAATTTCTTTTCCACGCCGGTAGAGATTTCCTTGAGGTTCAGTTTCACCTTGACACGCAGGTCCGAACCACGGTAACGGCGTTGTTGTTGTGCTCCACCGCCTCCGCCGAAACCTCCACTGTGTCCGCCAAAGATGTCACCGAACATGGAGAAGATGTCGTCCATGGACATGCCTCCACTGAAGCCGCCGAACGGACCACCATTACCGGCGGCACCACCCAGTCCGGCATGACCGAACTGATCGTAGCGGGCACGCTTGTCCGGATTGCTTAGTACGTCGTATGCTTCTGCCGCTTCCTTGAATTTCTCTTCGGCTGTTTTGTCGCCCGGATTCTTGTCCGGATGATATTGGATGGCTTTCTTGCGATAGGCTTTCTTTATTTCTTCTACCGTTGCTGTCTTTTCGACTTCCAATACTTCGTAGTAATCTCTTTTTTCCATACAGTTTTATGTTATTCTCCGACTACCACTTTGGCATGACGGATCACTTTGTCATTTAGGATGTAACCGGTTTGTACACAGTCCAGAATTTTGCCTTTCAGTGCTTCATTGGGTGCCGGAATCACGGCGATGGCTTCGTGATAGTCTGTATCGAGCGGTTGTTCCTTTGTCTCTATTACCTTAACGCCGTTTTGTCCCAATACAGACATGAACTTGTTGTAGATAAGTTCAACGCCTTCTTTTACGGCGGCTACGTCGGTGGCTGTCTCCATGTTTTTGAGGGCGCGTTCAAAGTCATCCACAATGGGTAGGATACTGCTGATACTCTTTTCACCACCGTTCAGGATGAGTTCTGCTTTCTCCTTCATGGTACGTTTGCGGTAATTGTCAAATTCGGCAACCTGACGCAGGTATTTGTCCTTCTGCTCTTCAATCTGTTCATTGGCCTTTTCCAGTTCCTGGGCGAGCTTTTCTTCTTCTGTCAGGGGAGCTTCGTTTTCTTGTGAAGTTTCTTGTCCGACAGTTTCTTCGTCACATTCGTTAGGAGTAGCTTGAGTTTTCAGTTCCTCTTCCTGGTTGTTTTCTTTTTCTTTCGGATTCATATTGTTATGCTTATTATTCTTGTAAAATGATTTTGCTTTCATTGCTGTTAAGGGTTTAAGTTAATACGATATTAGTGCTCCAGCAAAAACTTTGCCAAAACGGATATTTTTGCCGAAAACGCTGCAAAGGTAATACTTTTATGTCAGATTGACAGCGCTTCTCTGTGTCTATTCATGGAAAAATAACTATCTTTGCACTCGCAATTCGCAGACTAATAGGTATTAAATAGTAAATTGTAAATAAATAAATCGTAAATATAAAGATGATTACAGTCTCTAATGTCTCAGTACAGTTTGGTAAAAGAGTGTTGTTCAATGACGTAAACCTGAAGTTTACAAGTGGTAACTGTTATGGTATCATCGGTGCCAACGGCGCCGGAAAATCTACTTTCCTGAAAACGATTTCCGGGGAGCTGGACCCTACGACGGGCTCCATCATGCTGGCTCCGGGAGAGCGTCTTTCCGTTTTGAGCCAGGACCACTTCAAGTGGGATGCTTTTACGGTGATGGACACGGTGATGATGGGACACACGGTGTTGTGGGATATCATGAAGCAGCGTGAAGTGCTGTATGCCAAAGAGGATTTCACAGACGAGGATGGGCTGAAGGTTTCCGAATTGGAAGAGAAATTTGCCGAGTTGGACGGATGGAATGCGGAAAGCGACGCAGCCATGCTGTTGAGCGGTCTGGGCATCAAGGAAGACAAGCATTATCTGTTGATGGGTGAGTTGAACAACAAAGAAAAGGTGCGTGTCATGCTGGCGCAAGCTCTCTATGGAAATCCTGATAACTTGCTGCTGGACGAGCCTACCAATGACTTGGATATGGAGACCGTGACTTGGCTGGAAGAGTACCTCTCCAACTTTGAGCATACGGTGCTGGTGGTAAGCCACGACCGTCACTTCCTCGACTCCGTTTGTACGCATACGGTGGACATCGACTACGGAAAGATTAACCTCTTTGCCGGTAACTATAGCTTCTGGTACGAGTCCAGCCAGCTGGCGCTCCGTCAGCAGCAGAACCAGAAGGCAAAGGCCGAGGAGAAGAAGAAAGAGCTGGAAGAGTTTATCCGCCGATTCAGTGCCAATGTGGCAAAGAGCAAGCAGACTACCAGCCGCAAGAAGATGTTGGAGAAACTGAATGTAGAAGAAATCAAGCCGTCATCACGTAAGTATCCGGGCATCATCTTTACGCCCGAACGCGAACCGGGTAATCAGATTCTGGAAGTTTCCGGTTTGACGAAAACGCTGGAAGATGGTACGGTGCTGTTCCGCGACGTCAACTTCAACGTAGAGAAGGGAGACAAGATTGTATTCCTTTCGCACGACCCGCGTGCCATGACCGCCCTGTTCGAGATTATCAACGAGAATATGAAACCGGATGCAGGTACTTTCAACTGGGGTGTGACTATCACCACCGCTTACCTGCCGCTGGACAATACTGCATTCTTTAATACAGACCTGAATCTGGTGGACTGGTTGAGCCAGTTCGGTGAAGGCAATGAAGTCTATATGAAGAGCTTCCTGGGACGTATGCTGTTCTCCGGTGAGGAGGTGCTGAAGAAAGCAAGCGTATTGTCGGGAGGTGAGAAGATGCGTTGCATGATTGCACGTATGCAGCTGCGCAATGCCAATTGCTTGATTCTGGATACACCTACCAATCACCTCGACTTGGAGTCTATCCAGGCATTCAACAATAATCTAAAGACCTATAAAGGCAATATCCTTTTCTCATCCCACGACCACGAGTTCATTCAGACGGTTGCCAACCGTATCATCGAATTGACTCCGAACGGTATTATCGACAAGATGATGGAGTATGACGAATACATCACTTCAGACCACATCAAGGAGTTGCGTGCACGTATGTACGCAACAAAGTGATAACGGAAGCTAAGGACTAAATAAGCATATTTTAAATCGTTCCATCATGAGGAAAAAATCGTTCCACCATGGTGGAACGATTTTTTCACCACGGTGGAACAATATTTCTGCCATGATGGAACGATTCTTCTTTCATATCTTTTTGGTTTAATAAAGGCTTGTGCGATATTGAAAAAAAGAAGAAGGTGTGTTAGAATGATTTTTAGCTATCATTCTGACACACCTTCTTTTGCTATTAAAAGAGTCTCTTTGTTCTTATTAAGGCGGGGAATAGTCTGAGTTATTGTTTCTCCTTATATATAATTTTGCCTTGGCTTTCGCCGAAAAGGTTGTCGCCTAGCGTGGTAATCTTATTCCCCGTGGCAAGCACATAGCGCAGGTTGTCGCATCCCATAAATGCTCCGTACTCAATGGCGG